>Ga0315281_10003256_pt1 | contig 23859 bp, 22 predicted proteins | sample YL17G07_0_MG_FD_204540 | JGI IMG/M metagenome (GOLD analysis project Ga0315281, IMG submission 204540) | Sediment microbial communities from Yellowstone Lake, YNP, Wyoming, USA - YL17G07_0 | ecosystem: Environmental > Aquatic > Freshwater > Lake > Sediment | place: USA: Wyoming | collected... | reverse complement strand
AAAAAAGAATCGGTACCAATAGGATTAGGGGTGGGTCCTTATTCCGGTGATCCTTCCGTCCGTCAAAAACCAATTAATGGGTCCGCATTTCGGTGGGGGGCGGGTCCATCCTTAGACGGTGATAGCAATATTGACGAGTTTGCCATTAGATTACATAAGATGATCAATGACTCGGAAACTCTAAGACGGCTGAAGGGTGAAAAGGATGGAGGCAAGGATATGCAAGACCTTATGAATGAGTTAGAGGAGGCCTTAAAGAAGAGGTAGATGCCCCTAAAATTATGCGACGGTAATGGGTGGCCATTCCTTTATTCCTGCCACCTCATATTTGATCGTATTCTTGCCGTTGTTTTTTGCACCGTACATAAGATTATCAGATACCTTTAGGATTTCATCAACCGTAGAGGGTGGGTTGATGAATGTCACCACCCCAATACTAAATGTTACAGGCCATCCATTTTTCTGCATGATCTCCAAATTGATCTTTTGAACTTTACGAGTGATGGCCTCGGCTAGTTCGGGCCCAGTCTCTGGCAACAGGATCGCGAACTCATCACCACCAACACGTGCCACCGTGTCTGTTAGCCGGATGTTGTTCTTAATAGTGTTGGCGACTAACCGCAACAGATTATCACCTGTGCTATGTCCAAAACGATCATTAATCGTCTTAAAATTGTCAAGATCAATATTTACCAATGTTAAAGGATGCTGATATCTAAGAGCCCTATTTATTTCCATATTAGCTAGCTCGATAAAGTATCTACTGTTTCCAACTCCGGTCAAAAAATCAATTCTGGATAACTCTTTTTCCTTCTCTAAGGCACTTTTCAGCGCCGACAGAATGGAGGTAAGGATAAGAAAGGAACCTAATCTTGCAATACAATTCCAATAAGGAATGGCATGATCCAAGTAAGTGGCCCCCGATGTATAATCTGCTATCAGCCATGTCAACGCACTAACGATTGACATCAGAATTCCAATCCATCTTTCTGTAAACCAAGTCACGAGAAAGATAGGGATCAAATAGAATATCCAGGTTGAAAGGTCTGGGCCTGTTAGGTGATTAAGAATCCCCACGGATGCTAGGATAACAAATGCTATCGCTATCAAGACTGACCTGGGCAGCTTATAGAGACATTCAGTTATTAACTGAGGAAGCGAATCGACCCTGGATTCCCGCTCCCTCGGTGGCGGGGTCTGTTCGGGTGCCTTCCGTGCGTTTGTTTGATCCCAATCAGATTCCCTATACCTGATGTCAAAATAAGTGCCGGGATTTTCAGATTTTTGATGGGATGAAGATTGTCTTAAAATTGACATCTAAATGCCTTTCATTACCCAGTCAATGGTATCTCTTAAGACAGCTTGAATGGGTTCCTCGCCCCCTGCCTTTTCATGAAAGATTTTTAAAAATGTCCTTCAATTCATGTCGGCAACTTAGAAGCTGATTTAGTTTCCGATGATCTTCCTCCAACATGGATGGTGACACTTCATTTAGGAGAGGGCTTTCAAATCGAAAGTGTTCTTACCTCTCCCTCCCCCATCCCATGTAAAATATTTTCTGTCGAACCAAATAGTTCCTTTTCGAGATCCTTTTGAGATTGAATCGAAAAAAGCAAGCATTTCAGTTTTGGAAATTCACTGCTGTCTATAAAACGCCTAATTACTCTCTCCACTTCTGAGAGAGGTATTTCCCTTAAATGGGTGAGAGCTCCACGGAGCTCATCCCCTGTAAACCGCTCTTTGATATCGTATTCTCGCAATCGCATACTGGATTGGAGGTGATTCATTAATGTTACTTCTCCTGATAAGACGAAGAGGGAAATGCTCCGCCGCCCATTCCGAATTACCTCCCGTCTCTGCACACACTCCAAATCAGATCGGTTTTTATAGTCGAGCTCGTAAAGACTCTGCAGATTTCGGAGGAGAACGATCTGATTTTCCTTGGATTGAAACCACTCAAACGGTAACCGCTCAGGGTGCGCCCCCAAACGGCCTCTCCCATCTCTTAGATTTCTTTTCGCTTCTATCTCCCGGAGTGTGTATTCGAATTTCGAGTACAAATTCTTGGCCAGAAATCCAAATTCGAAGATCTCTTTATCGCGCTGAGAGTCCCGGCGATAATACTGTCTGTATTTACCTTCCAGGAGTTGATTGACCCCCCTGATCTTTGTGAGTTGGTCCTGAATCTCCTTATAGGTTTGGCGAATATCGGTGATGATCCCCACTGGGACAATCCTCTCTGGGGTAACCCTCAGGCACAACCCATGAAATTGATCCATCGCCTCCCCCAGGTCAAAATGGGTATTCTTCATGATTTGTTCTAAGCTTGCCACATATCCTTGAAATCTTTCCCTCTCCATGGTTCCCCTTCAAATAGGTCTGCTCAGATTCCCTTCTTCAATACGATGCATTTTGACGATCTCTATCCACTTATTTTTATCCCCAAACTGCCTTTATCCCCTTTCCATTTTTTCGCTTACAACCCGTTTGAAGGCTCCAACCACTTCGGGATCGAACTGTTTCCCGGCTTTGGCTACGATCTCCTGCAATGCCTCCCAGGGCGGCATGCCTTTGCGGTAGGGGCGGTCCAGTTGTCATCGCATCATAGGCATCTGCTACTGCGATCACACGAGCTCCCAATGGTATCTTCATTGTGGCCCCGTTATTACTTTCGAATGTGTCCGCAAAATATTTGTGGTGGGCGACCACAATTGGAACAACCTCTTTCAGGATTCCCCCAACAGCGGAAAGGATATAGGCGCCCTTCACGGTATGCAAATCCATTAGTTCCCGTTCTTCCGTACTAAGTTCAGCGGCCTTGCTCAAAATCTCGCCACTGACCTCGATCTTGCCAATGTCATGGAGCAACCCAGCGACACGAATGTTTTCAACCTCTGAGCGGGGCAACTCCATGGCAATCCCAATATCCGTGGCCAATTCCGAAACCCTGACGGAATGGCCCTTCGTGTAGCGATCTGTTGATTCGAGGTATTTCGAGAGGATTTCCAGGACACCAATGTATGCATTTTTCAATTCTTTTAGCCGTTGTTCATTCTGTTCGAACAGAGTCCCGACGGTGACGCTTGCCAGGATGAGAAATCCACTCCAAGAGGAAAGCTGTGCCACCCCTTTTAGTATTTCCTTGCTATTAAAAAAACGCTGAGGAAAGACCAAGATGCAGATCAGCACTGCGAGAATGGAGAAGACGGCGGCAAGAACTCCCATCCGGCGCCCGAGAAAATAGCCTGCGACAAGCACGGGGAGGTAATAGAAGTTTAGGACGATGAATTTTTCTTCGATGAAATATGTCCCAACGAAGGCAGCCATGAGGATGACCCCGACCAAAATCTTTTCAAAATGTTTCAGAATGAATTGTTTGAACTGTTCCATACGATCTCCCCCTGTCTTATGGCCACACCTCAATACAGGTGCGACTCTCAGCGGAAATGTTTCAATGACTAAATGCTTATGGGTTCGTAATAAACCACCTTTCTTCTTTCGATGGGAAACCTTAAAGTAATCAACGTCCTCGGTTTCTTCGGATCGACTTCATAAGTCATACTCCCGTGGTTTTTTTGGAGGATTTCTTTTACTAATTGTAAAATCAACTTTGTGGTTTCTTCTTTCTGGATGGCTGAACTTCCAGGAATATCTTTTAACGGCTCAGTGGACTCCTTGCCACCAATAAAACCGATGGCCGCTTCAATATAACCGCCGTTCCTTTCTGGAGAGATCTTCTTGCCAGGCGTTCCATTCAAAAAGTCGAAGGATTTTATCAAAAAACCGATTGTTCCTTCAGGAGGAGTGGAAAGAATTGCAAACTGAAGGATGGAATTTAAGATAAATCTCACCTGTCCATCGTGAATAAATGTCTCGGGAAGATCCTTTTCACATTTCTTAAATATCTTTATATTTTTGCCCTGAATCTGTTTCTCATTGGCTTCTAATACTTCTTCAAGAATAAGGGAGATGGTATTCGATTTTGTAATGGGGGTATTGATATGGATATAATTTAAAAGACTATTCAGCACAGAATCGATATTCTTTATATCTTCTGTTATGCTCCTTTGGGAATACTTTCTGAATTCTAAATCATTAAATTTCTCCGTTGAAAGTTGGGACACGTTCTTAATCGAGATAAGAGTATTTTTAATCGAATCGATCAATTCAACCAGAAAAGAAAATAAAAAAGGAGGGTCTTGTTCTATTGGAGGATCCTTCTCTTTTGATTTAGGAGGTTCCGATTCAGCCTTGTTTGGAAAAGAGGCTGCCGAATTACTGTCATTGTCTGTCTTAAAAAAATCATTTTCCATTTGGTTGCTTTCAGAGTTGATTCCGTTCAAGAAAGATACTAAGTCGTTGTTTTCTGTAAAAATAGGATCGGTTTGCATAATATGTCTCCTCGCAATTGTAATGCCAGATTATGGGAATATTATATTTCATGCCCATCACCGAGAAGTTGTTTCAGCTTCTGACGGTCTTCCTCTGGTATATGGACAAATTTTAATCCCAATTGGTACCCCTCCCAGTTTTCCTCCCAATGAATATCTTTCCAAACAACCTCAGCAAATACTTCAAAGTTGGACAATTCGAATCCCTTGGGGAATAAGACTGCGATATTTAATTTTGTACTGGTAGGTATGTTTTTAATAGAATGAACAAGAAGGCCTGTTTCACTCGCATTGACAACCAGTGCTCCATGGATATGCGGAGCATCCGTCACCCGATATTCAAGGGGCAGATCCATATTCACCCGTGGATGTTTTCTTTTCTCCCTGATATGACTTGAATCCTGCATCGAATTCTCCCCATGGATATTTAATTATCGATCTATTAAGAATCCCTAATTTAATTAAAATTACATCGATTGAAATACAGCAATGGGCTCCTCCTGTTTCAAATCATGGACGATGGGCAATTTCAACGTTCTTTCCACATTTAGCCCCTTCTTTTTTTGGTAGTTTAGAATTGAGTAAAAGTTTTTGTATCCAAATTTCTTGCCTACGGCGCCCGGGGGAAGAGAATCATTCTTGTAACATTGGAGCGCTTTAACCAACCTGTCACTTCTTATTGTTGCAAATATTTTAGAAACAAAACCTGAACCCTTCAACTGATTTAGATGCCAATTACAAGCCCCTTCGTTCATGTTTAGCATTTGAGTAAGCCGTCTTTTTGTTATCAGATCATCCTTTTCAGCTGTCTGTAAGATTTTACTACAGACTTTACACTGATGAATCTCGTGATGCAGTGTTGATAATTTGGGTCTATTGATTAAATATCCGAATCTTTTAGCCCTTAATAAAATTTCGTAGATTCGCTGTTTGGTAATGCCATATTTCTTGCCTAACCGTGGCATCGTATCCAAAGTGGAGTTGTATTGTTCCACAATCTTTTTATCTCTGTAACTTAACTCTTTTGCAGGTTTTCGTCCTCGACTCATAGATTTTCGTCCTTTTAAAAATGCAAAACCGGATCACCTTTTAAATGAAGCCACGGTAATCCAGTCCTTACTCATCTGACTTTGGCAACCTGGCTATCCTGATTAATTGGGAACTGTGGCTTTCCCCGCCTGCTCCATCTTTAGAACAGTAGGCCCCCCAACAGTAAAGGCGGGCAGGCATCCCACACTTACTCGTGGTTTGGCTTTATCAGCCTCTTTTCCCTTGTTATTCTTTTAGAGCAAGGATAGTGCCATTCTTTCAATAAATCTATAACCTGTTGAAAAATAAAATATTATTAAGATTATTCCTTGACCTGAAGGTTTATTTAGTATGCCAAAAATTGTCTCCCTACTATGAATCTATTAAAAGTCAAGAGAAAAAAATTCCATTGACTTTCCTGCCTGAAATCCAATACACTTTAACGGAAAGGAGTTATTAGTGAGCCCTCGGAAATATCTCACAACGGTGAGGAGGAAAAAAGAGCAGGGGAATTCAAAGTCCAAAGAAGGTGTTTCCATTGTTGAGAGGAGAAAACACCCGAGAATCAATGTTGAACTCCCTTTGGATTATTCCCTCGTAGATAGTAAAGAAAGACACGGGGGAATGGCAGCCGATATCAGTGAAGGAGGCCTCCTTGTTTATCTGCCCGAAACTCTTAAGATAGGGACTTTATTAGAAACTGAAATTCTTTTCGTTAAAGGGTTGGAATTAAATTCGATCAAGGCGATTGTAAAAATAGTCTGGTATGATTTAGCAGCGAAGGAGGTTTCTGGAGAGAACCGATATGGATTAGAGTTCCAATCCTTTATTGAAGGAGATCTTGATAAATTGAAGAGGTTACTGAAAGAGGTGGGTGAAACATATAGTCAGTAGGGGAGTTATATGTCGATGAGTCGTTAACGCCGAGGTGATTTCAGTCCCTTTCCAATCAGTCGAAATGCCATGCCTATTGACCTATGTCATCTTTCATAGTTGACCCTCAAAACCAACTCTTCCTTCCTATAATCAATGGTTGACACCTTTCAAGAGATTATGTAGATTTCAATCAGTAATTTTGTTCAATAAGAAATAAGGAGGACTGAAATGACAACTAAGGAGATCTTCAACGAAATGCAGAAGAGGATGGACGCCAATCCCGCCAAACTGGCAGGGATAAAGGCTGTGTATCAGTTCGATATCAGCGGGGCTGATCCCGGCATCTACTCTGTGGGTATTGCCGATGGAAAAGCCGTGGTCAGCGAGGGCACTTACGCTTCGCCAGACATCACGATTACCATGGCTTCAAACGACTTTGCTGACATGATTGGGGGTAAGCTGGACGGCATGACGGCCTTCATGGGGGGTAAGCTCAAGGTGAAAGGCGACATGATGCTGGCGATGCAGCTGCAGAGTTTGCTTTAGTAAGGTCACCGGCAGCCAGAAACGGCCGCCGAGAGATAAACGCGTAGCTTTTGCGTTACCTGAAGCCGGGCTGTTATCCTCTCTTTCATCCGAAATCAACAACCTTTGGCGTGGGCTAATCTTCATTCTTTATAGATGTCCCCGCTTTTTTTTACGCTTCCTGTAAACTGCAGGCAATAGGTTCCGCAATGGCCAGGCAGCATTAGGCTGGAGGAGGAGGATGGGCGACTACATCATGGCCCTGGATCAGGGAACGACCAGCTCGAGGACAATTATTTTCAGCCGCACCGGTGAGATCATTTCATCGTCCCAGCAGGAATTCGAGCAGATCTATCCCCGACCCGGCTGGGTGGAACACGATCCCGAGAAGATCTGGACCTCCCAGCTCCAAACGATCCGGGAGGCACTCGGAAGGGCAAACCTACAGGCCAGCGAGATCTCCGCCATCGGGATCTCCAACCAGCGGGAGACCACGGTCCTCTGGGACCGCCGAACTGGCAAGCCAATATATAACGCCATCGTCTGGCAATGCCGAAGGACCGCCGATTTCTGCGAGGAGCTTCAGAAGGAAGGGTTCGACGCCAAGCTGAGGGAGAAGACCGGACTGGTCACGGATGCCTATTTTTCCGGGACCAAGCTCAAGTGGATCCTCGACCACGTACCCAGCGCGAGAAGAGAGGCGGAGCAAGGCCATCTCGCCTTTGGCACCATCGACAGCTGGCTCGTGAACAGACTCTCCGGGGGAAAGGTCCACGTCACCGATTACTCAAACGCCTCCCGAACCCTCCTGTATAATATCCACGAGCTGAGATGGGATGACGAGATTCTGCAGCGCTTCGGCATTCCTCCATCCCTCCTCCCAGAGGTCGTACCTTCCAGCCATCCCGTGGCCTGCACCGACCTGGAGATCCTGGGCGCTTCCGTTCCCATCGCCGGGATCGCTGGAGATCAGCAGGCGGCCCTTTTCGGCCAGTGCTGTTTCGACCCGGGCATGGTTAAGACCACCTACGGGACGGGTTGTTTCATGTTGATGAACACCGGCCGTGAGGCTAAACCCTCTGCATGCGGCCTCCTGACCACCATCGCGTGGGGCGTGGGAGGGGAAATCACCTACGCCCTTGAAGGAAGCACCTTCATCGCCGGCGCGGTCATCCAGTGGCTGAGGGACGAGCTAAAGCTGATCCGTTCCGCCGAGGAGAGCGAATACTGGGCGTCGATGGTGGAGGATTCAAACGGGGTTTACTTCGTTCCAGCTTTTGTCGGGCTAGGCGCCCCCCATTGGGATCCCCATGCCCGCGGCGCCATCCTGGGGCTGACGCGGGGCGCCAACCGCAGCCACTTCGTGCGGGCGGCCCTCGAATCGATTGCCTTTCAGGGCATGGAGGTCGTCGACTGCATGGTCCGCGATTCCGGCCTTGGCCTGACGGAGCTGAGGGTGGACGGGGGCGCAGCCGCCAACAACCTTCTCTGTCAGTTTCAAGCCGACCTCCTCGGCATCCCTGTCAGGCGGCCGAAGGTTCTCGAAACCACGGCTCTTGGAGCCGCCTACTTAGCCGGGCTGGCCATTGGATACTGGAGGGATAGAGAAGAGATTTCAGCCAACTGGTCCGTGGGGCGCGAATTCCTTCCCCGGATGTCCCAGGACCGGCGCCGGAAGCTCGTCACGGGGTGGGAGCGGGCGGTGGCCCGCTCGAAGAGCTGGGCCTCTCCAGAGCAGGAAGGATGAGGGGCGGGACAAAACCGCCCTTGCAGAAGGGGACTCATTAAATGCGTTAAATGGTTTGTCAGTTGTGCGTGTTCCCGGAAATAAGTCATTTAAAAACTTAACTACGTTCCAGACCTACATCCGATTTGTACTTGCTTCATTTAAATGTCCCATCTAAAATCCTGTTTAAAATGGTGAGTGCCTTTTCTTTATCAAAATGTGCCAGAATACCCCCCAGCTCTGCTGGGCGGATGAATGGTCTCCCCTCTCCCCTGGGGCCTGCCTGCGCGTAGCCGCTTCGGCGAAGGCAGGGGAGAGGGTTAGGCCTCCGGCTCGGAAGAGCCTATGGCTCGGAGAGGTGAGGGGGAAATGATCTTATCATCACCCCCACCTTAATCCTCCCCCATCAAGGGGGAGGAAAGTTCTTTAGAGAATTGGATGCCCCGCAGCTCCCTCCGGGCCAGGCTCCGCCCCGGAAGGGCTCATGCCCCGGAGGGAGGCCCTCTGGGCCGGCTGCTGCTGCGGGGTACTTCACTTATTTCCTTTTGTACTTCTAAAAAGTTCAAAAATTGTGTATATTACAACCATTATTTGATCGTCGACAGAGGCTTCAAAAACTATATGTATAATTAATATTAGGCGACAATTCAGGTTATAGATTGAGCCAGGAGCGGAGCGAGCCATGAAAAAAAAGATCGTGATGATCCACGGGATGTGGGGGGCTGGGTGGGTCTGGGACAACTATGTTAAGTATTTCGAGGAGAGAGGCTATTGCTGTATCCCGCCCACACTACGTTTCCATGATATGAATCCCCAGGAAACGCCTGATCCGCGATTGGGAACGACCAGCCTGTTGGATTATGCTGCAGATCTTGAGAAACAGATCCGTGAATTGGAAGAAGTCCCCATCCTGATGGGCCACTCGATGGGTGGGCTACTGGCCCAGATTCTTGGCAGTCGCGGCTTGGCAAGAGCCTTGGTTCTGCTCACGCCGGCGTCTCCCGCTGGCATTCTAGCACTGAAACCGTCGGTCATCCGGAGTTTCTCGAGCATACTGATGCAATGGGGGTTCTGGAGAAAGCCAGCGCAGCAGAGATTTGAAGAGGCAGTCTACTCGGTATTGCACTTGCTTCCCAAAGAGGAACAGAAGGAAACCTTCGGGCGATTTGTATACGAGTCGGGCCGTGCCGCTTCGGAGATAGGTTTCTGGCTGTTTGATCGGCGAAAAGCAGCGGCAGTGGATGAGGCAAAGGTAACTTGTCCTGTACTGGTCATTGGTGCAGCGAAGGATCGGATCACGCCGGTCGCGGTTGTGCGTCAGGTGGCGGAGAAGTATCAGGGGGTGTCGACCTACAAGGAGTTTGCAGGTCACGCCCACTGGGTGGTGGCGGAGCCGGGCTGGGAGGAGATTGCTAAGTATGTCGATGAGTGGCTAAACCAAGTATTGGGAGTGGGGTAGCAGAATAGGATGATGCCTCTCAACACAAATCCAAATGACGCGCTGTCGCTCGCGGCTAAAGTGGTTCTTCAGGTTAAGTCTTTTCGATCCCTTAGGGTCTTAAGGTCCAGCTTTTAGGTTTGGCACAAAATTCTTACACCGTATCCACGCTCTTTAACCTTTTTCGGTCAAGGTTTCCAGAATTCCCCTGAGGTAGCCGATGCTCCGGCTGGCGACGGTCTGGGGATCAGGACTGAAATCGAAGACCTCAACAGAAATATAACCCTTATAACCATTCTTGATTAGATTTTTCAAAACCGGAATGAACTCCGTCTCCCCAAAGCCCGGCCCCTTTCCGTTAGCATCATTGACATGGATATGACGCAGGTATCCGGAATCCAAGGCCCGGAGAAGGGCTTCAGAAACCGACTTCTCCTGGGCCGATGCGCTTCGACAGTCGAAGACCATTTTGAAATTGGGATGTCTTATCTCCTTCACCAATTGAATTGTTTCTGCCACGGTATTGATGAAGTTGGTCCATGTATGGGCAAGAGGTTCGATACAGTAGAGGACATTTCTTTCCCGAGCCGTCTTAAGACATACCTTGAAGGTCTCCTTGGCAAAATCCCATGACTCTTGCAAGTCCCACCCCTCTTGAACGGTCCTCTGATGTGGAGAGCCGTGAACCAGAATCTTCCCTCCGATGTCAGCACAGAAGTGAATGAGGGCCTCCATATACTCCTGGGTCTTTATGCGGATGATCTCATCGGGATGGTTGATGTAGAGCCCTTCTGGCTTCGCCAGGAGCCAATGAAGGCCAACCATCTCGATCCCGTTCTCTTCTGCGGCATGCCGGATGGCTTTTCGCCTCTTCGGTGAGATTTCGGTGATGGAGTCTGCCAAGGTGTAAGGGGCGATTTCAACTCCATCGTACCCCAATTGAGCGGCATACTCAAAAACCTTTTCGATCGGCCATCCCTGGAAAAGCTCATTACAAATCGAAATCTTTACAGGACTCTTTTTTTTCATTTTTCATCATCCCCTTTTCTCTTTCTTTTCACTCCAAGAAGATTTAAATATTTCCCCAAATGTTTTTCCAGCACGGACCAGTAATCCTCTTCATATTGTATCATAGTTTGATAAAGCCGGTCTTTAAAAATATTATTCCCAGCCTTGTCCTTTGCATTGAGCAGATATCCATAGGTGATGTGGAGAAGCTGTCTGAAATCTTCTTGGTCGAGAAGAGGAGGGAGTTCCCCGTCACTCAGCCCTTCGAGGTTGGGAATCCGGCTGAGATCGGTTGTCACATGGGAAAGTTTGGATGCCTCCTTAAATCTGGATAGGGCAAATGAATGCATCTCTCTGTAGAGGGGAGGATTCCCGAGAGCAATGAACCGCATTGCCTCGAGCCAACTCGTCCCGGCTGTTTTTAAATGGAGAAATTCCTTTGACAACCCTCTCATGTCAGAAAAGAGAGAAAATTTATCACTCCCGGAATGGATTGAGATTTTATAGTTCCCATAATCCTGGGCGATGAGAACATGATGATAGAATTGTCTGCAAAAGACCTCTCTATCCCCGCGAAAATCGATGCCCGTCTGAAATTCTCCAATGAATCGCGGTGCCAGGGATTGGATACGAACTCCCCGGTGGCTCAATTCCAGGGCGAAGAAAAAATGGTTTTCTGGTGAGATCAGAAAGGGTGTCTCATCCATGGATATTTCAAAATCGACGAGAGGTCGATTTCCAGTGTGGGAACGAATCAATTCATAAACCTCCTCAATGAAGTCAAGGGCTTTATAAAAGAAGAGGGTGTTCCGCTTAACACTTTCTTCGTCGAAGCAGATGGAGAACTGTCCTTCAGGGCCCTTCAATACGAATTCTTTGTCTAAAAATAAATGGAAAATGACCTTCGCATCATCTTCATCAATCTTTTCCTTAAACTTTCGGTCGATCAACTCTTTGGATTCTTGAAAGGCTTCGGGATTTAACTTATCAGAAAGATCGAGCGTCACCATGGAGACACCGGCATCCAAAGCCTCTTTGACCTCCTGAGGGGATTTCAGGTGGTCAGCATCTGCTCCGTAGCCTTCCTGGTAATTCTCCTGAAAGACCGCCCAGGCAGCATCCTGAATCACCTGAGTAAAACTTCTCCCTGTTTGAGCATTCTCTCTGACGGATTGCTGGGCGAGGGCTGGATGGACCTGAAATTTTTTAATGGCCCGGATATATCCGGGAGTCGCTACGCCCAGGCGATCTCCAGTACCGATGGTCATCGGAAATCTCCGGAGGGAAATTGGTTTGGTGTAAGGGAAGAGGGCCATCAGGCACTCAGTATTTTCAGTCGAGAGATCGCAGAGCTTAAGCGATGAGGATTGGTGACGACAATTTCCCTGAAAAGCATCTTTAAGGACATGACTTCTCTCTCCCATGACCACACATTTTTTACCCTCTGGGGTTCGAATCAATCCGTACCGCAATCCATTTTTAGAGCAAAAAGACCTTGGGTAAATTTTCAGAAGGTCAATAGGAAAGCCCTTGAGGGATCGGAGCATTTCATCCGCGGCAGGAGCCTGGCCGGAATTAATCAATGTCGTATCCTTTTTCTTTAAGCATTGCCGCTAAAAGAACTTTCTGCCCTTCTGTAAAAGAATAGGAAGCACAGAGAGTTTTAAGCTTTTCTTGAGAGAGGTTCTTTTTTGGTCTCATCCCTTCCAACTTTTTAAAAATTTCTTCAAAAGACTTAAGGTAGGCAAACTCGGGAAGATCCCTCATCATCAATTCTTCCCCCTTTCCGGCCAATCCCCATAAATAGATGAGTTCGGAAACAGGAGAGGCAACCACAGGATGGCAGCCTCCAGGGATGGCGAAGATGCTTTTATCCCCAATGAGAAAAGCCTTCATCAGCTTTTTACCATCCATGAGTATTTGGACGCCATAGGGCCCGATTTGATCTTTGGTTCCTATTTCCCAATTGAACCGGTGGTAATAGACCTCTTCGTGACCCGATTCTCCTGATGAGGGCTGATTTTTATCGTGGAGATGAAGAGGTGTCCCTGACCAGAAGCCCGGAGGGCTGTATGTTTCTCCAATCACCAGGTTTGAACTGGCATTCTTAGGGCTGATCAGAGGGGTGACATTCCTACGCCAGACCCAATCCCCTCTTGAAACCGACTCGACTTTCTGATTCGATAAATAAAAGGGAGGCTTTTCTTTAAGGGCGGGCGCTTCAAAGAAGGCAACCTCTCCTTTTCCCCGAATCCTCAATCTGGAATTGCAGGGGATGTACAGGGCAGAGGCATTTGATTTTCCAACCCTGGCTGGAAAAGGTCCGCCAATTCTCTTTCCTGAAAATCTTTTTCCATTCACCTCGGCCTCGAACTCACCCTCCTGGGGGAGGAGAACGATCTCTTTTCCCTTCGTCTCCTTAGTGATGGATCTGGAACTCAGTTGATAAATTCCAAAACCCAGAAGTTCAAGAGGCACATCCTCTCGAAGGGGATCTAAAATTAGTCCGCTCGTTTTACCATCGTATCGGATATGGGGATTGACCTGATTTCGTTCGATCCTCAACCCATATTTTTTCAGGGTGCTTTCCATAAATAAAGACTCCTTATCTTGACTGAAATAAACGATGCCATGCCTTGATGATGGAATTATATTCCCGAAGTCTTTAAACTGTCAATTTTCAATTACCTGGACCCATTCGGCGGCGCCAAGCCTCGCCTTTGAAGGCGGGGTAGAGAAGCGCGGCTCAGGGTCAACCCTGAGCAAGCCCTGGCCTTCAGGTCAGGGAGTCGAAGGGTTGACTTTTCTCCGTTCCGTAACAATAATCGAATAAAAGACCACGTCATTCGCTTGTTTAAAAAATTTACCGATAGGCAGGGTTTTCGTTCGACTGAGCTCACGACGAAGCCAAACCCTGCATCAAAAATATATAATATGCCAAAATTATTAATCGGTCCATAATTGTATAGACACTGGAGACCAAAAGTTTTCTTCCCTTTCTCCATAGAAAGAAAAAAAACTGTTCACCCTGAGCCTGTCGAAGGGTGGGTCATTAAGCCGTTTATGCTTCGACGTGCTCAGCACGAACGGCTTAGGTGAGCAGCATTGAGTGAGTGGAGATCGTGGAAGAATATGTTTTCTCAATTATGGACTCATTAGTAACACACATATATATCAAAGAGTACCCTTATGTGGTCACAACCGTTACGCTTAATAGAGAGCCAATATTTAAGGAATCTATAGCAGCTGATATTGTGCTGGAAGCTATCTTGTTTGGGAGAAGACAGCAATGGTATTATCTTTTGTCCTTTGTTATAATGCCTGACCATATGCATTTAATTATAATTCCGAGGGATAAGAATATTTCGGAATGTATGAAATCAATTAAAGGATTTTCGGCAAGACAGATAAATTCCGTATTTGGTAGGAAGGGTTCGATCTGGCAAAATGGTTTTTATGATTACATCCTTGATAGTGAAGAGAGGGTATTGAGCAGAATGAGATACATAGAGGATAATCCAGTGAGAAAGGGTATGGTTACAGACACAGGGGATTACGGATATAGCTCAGCAAAGTGCAGAGCAGAAACTGATTTTGCTAAGTTCTTTTGAGTAGGCGGGACAAGAATGTCCCGCCTATCGTTCTTTTTGGGCAGGCTGTACCTATTTGGGTTATGGTAAATTTGTTAGGCCTAGACGGGGTTAGACTTCGTCGTGAGCTCAGTCGAACGAAAACCCCGTCTATCGAGATTAAAATATTCCCATTCATTTAAGTTGTAAGCGATAGCGATTAATAGAAGACAATGATCAGAGAAGGTGTTGCCAAGGTATTAAAGAAACTTTTGGATATTGAGGAGATGCCCTTCAATGTGCCTCCTCAACGGGAGCTGGGGGATTTCTCAAGCGCCGTCTGTTTGTCCATGGCAAAGCAGAGAAGGGAATCTCCGATGAAGATCGCTCAGGAGATGGCTGAGGGATTGAAATCGAAGCTTCCACCTTATATTAAAGATATTGGTGTTTCTCCTCCTGGATATCTCAATTTCAAAGTGGATTGGCCAGCATTGGCTCAAGACCTCATTCCTCGAATCCTTCAGGAAGGTGAGCTTTTCGGAAAGCCTGTTTCCCAACCCGAGAAAAAAGTCTTTATCGAACACACGAGTGTGAATCCCAACAAGGCGATGCATATAGGTCATCTCAGGAATTCGGTTTTAGGAGACACAGTAGCCAGGGTTCTCGAATGGAATGGCTTTTCAATAGAAGTCTGTAATTATATTGATGATACAGGTCTCCAGGTGGTGGATGTGGTGACGGCCCTCCTTTATCTGGGGCCTCCTTTTTACATGGAGGGATCTGACTTTAAAGCTATCTGGGGAAAAGTCCCGGTAGATCAACCTTTTGATTATTTCTGTTGGGATCTCTATGCCCGTTTCCAGAATGAACTTGAGAAGAACTCATCCCTCATTGAGAAGAGGGAGGAGGTTCTCCACAAGATCGAAGGAGGAATTCATCCTATTTCTGGTTTTGCTAAGGAATTAGCCATAAAGATTGTTCAGTCCCATTTAGAAACAGTGGCTCATCTCTCTATCTTCTATGACCTTCTCAACTGGGAGTCAGATATCATTGGTCGGGGATTCTGGGAAGCCACATTCGAACTCCTGAAAGGGAAGGGGGCCCTCCGCTTTGAAACAGAGGGTCCGAATGAAGGATGTTGGGTGGTTCCTTTAGGCGGCATTGTTGAGACGGCTGAAGGGATGAAGAGTTTGGATAAGATCCTCATTCGATCCAATGGGAGTGTGACCTATACAGGAAAGGATGTTGCCTATCAGCTCTGGAAGTTTGGTCTTCTCAAGAAAGATTTTTTATACAAACGCTGGGGGCCCCAGGCCAATGGAGAAATGCTCTGGACAACAGCCAAAGAGGGTGAACCAGGAGAAAAACTTTCTAAGGGTTTTGGCCATGCTGAAAGAGTCATCAATGTGATTGATACACGGCAGAGTTATCCTCAGCAAGTGGTTATTGAATGTCTTCGAAAGATGGGCTTTGAGAAAGAGGCGAATGAATCTATCCATCTGGCCTATGAAGTGGTCAACCTTTCTCCTCAGTCTGCTCGCCTTCTGGGTATGGAGGAAACTGAGGAGAAAAAGGCCTATGCCATGTCAGGGCGCTCCGGGACAGGGGTGAAGGCAAAGGATTTTATCCGAATGGTGAAACAGAAGGTGATAGAGAAGGCGGATCATCCCTTAGGTGAAAGTGTTGCTTCTACTTTAGCATCAGCTGCCATCCGATACTATTTGCTGAAATTCACATTAGAGAGTCAGATTGTCTTCGATTTCGACGAAGCCCTGAAGACAACCGGGGACACAGGGGTCTATTTAGAATACGCCCATGCCCGGGCATGTAGCATCTTGAGAAAAGCCAAAGAGCAGAAGATCGATCCAAAATGGAGAAGCGATTGCATTCCCAAGCAATTGACCGAGACGGAAAGAGGCCTTCTGGATACCTTGTCGAGGTTCTCCTCTACCGTTGTTAAGACAGGTAAAACGTTGAGGGTTTCGCAATTGACAGAATATGCCTTTGATCTTGCGACCTCCTTCACCAATTTTTACGAACATCCTGACCCAGGGGCCGATAGCCAGACCCCTTTTATTCACCTTCAAGATCAAAAACTTCAAACCTTTCGGCTCTCTTTGGTCAGGGTATTTCAAAAGGTGATGGCCAACATGCTCACCCTGATGGGAATGCCAACGCTGGAGAGAATATAATAGTTCGGAGTAAATTATACACGGCGACATTAATCACAGCAAAGGGGTTCTTTCCCGCGACAGCGGGAATCCAGCCTCCTGCCCATGAGGGCCTCTGGCCCGGAGGGAGAATCACTGGATTCCCCCGTATCAAGTACGGGGCAGGCTTAGTCAAGCCCGGAATGACAGACTGCGTAAGACTTATGTCGTCATGTATAGTTCGGTGTTCGGAGTCTTTTGTTTTGAAACTCCGAACTCATTACTCAAATCATGAGGTGAAAGCCATGAGCCGTAGGAATAGAATCTTACCCCGAGGGTGGTATCCTTTTGATGGAAAGGATTGTAAAAGGGAGATCGAGTCCTATTTAGAGGGATGGACACCTTCTCAACTCCCTTCCAGTAAGGGATTGGGAGGAATTGTTCCCCATGCAGGCTGGTATTTTTCTGGAAAACTTGCTGCAAGGGTTTTTTATTCTTTGAAATTAAAAAGCAATGTTGAAGTCGTTGTTCTTTACGGAGGCCATCTTTCCACTGAAGATCTTCCCCGGATTGTGACAGAAGAAGCCTGTGAGACCCCACTCGGGGATATCGAGATTCATACAGACTTCGCAAAGAGTCTGATGAAAAGGATCGATGCAAAAAAAGAGAGTCCCTCCAGCGGGGACAATACCATTGAGATTCAACTGGCTATGGTAAAATATTTTTTTCCGGAAGCGAAGCTTGTTGCCATCCGATCACCACTGTCCCTTAAAGCTGAAATGCTGGGGAAAGAAGTGGCTGAGATTGCCAAGAAAGAGGGGATTTCCATCCTTTCGATTGGATCGACTGATTTAACTCACTATGGCCCTAATTATGGGTTCTTAAGTAAGGGGATTGGCCCGGCTTCTGTGGAATGGGTGAAGAAGGAAAATGATAAGGGGTTTATCGATCGGGCTTTGAGGATGGATGCAGGAGGTCTCCTGAAGCATGCCCTGGAGAATGATAGCGCCTGCAGTGCTGGAGCGGCTATCTCTGCCATGGTTACCTGCAAAGCCGTGGGAGCAGAGAAAGGGATACTTCTCGATTACTACACCAGTTATGACATCATGCCCGATGATAGTTTCGTCGGTTATGCAGGAATCATCTATTAATGTGTTGAAATTGGGATTTGGGCCCGCAGACAATGTAAGGTTCAGTGATCTCATAAATTTATTCTTGATCGCTTTCTCCTTTTCCAAAATCATCGGTGTTCCTTATGATTAGCTTTTTTCATATTTTGCTTGATAACTGTGAAAGTTGGTCCAACTGGGTGTTAAGAGGCGTCATATTGGTATTTCCATCCAACCCATTACAATTCTGTCATGTTTTAAACAAAAATGTTCACTCAATTTCCTCACGCTAAGAAAACGATGGTTCCATATTTTACCCGATTTACCGCAATCTAACCCGATTCACCTTTAAAAGGTACTAAGAATCTAAAATACCATTTGGCACCTTTTTTGATATATGTTTTGGTTATTCTTTTCTAAACTTCTAAAATATTTTTTTGCGAAATATCCCAAATCAAGAATGGTTTGTAAAACTAAAAGGAGGTAAGGTATGAGAAGGTTAACTGGCATCTTGATTTTTTTCTGTCTTGTAATGACCATAGGATGTGGTGGAGTTCTCAACAATTCTCCCACTCAGGAAAGTGTCGTTCCGGTCTATTTAGCCAATGAAAACTGCAAACTTGTTGGTTTTAAGCCTGGTTTAGAGCCAGAGGGGTTTAATGGTATCAAATGGGAGACGGAGTTATCAACACTCGAAGGGATGAAACGTATCGAAAAAGGATCAAGAGGTATGGATTTTTATTTAAAAGAAGGCGATTTGTTCAAATTAGGAAATGGAAAACCTATACCAATTAACTATGGTTTTTGGAGAGGGAAATTTTATGTTGGAATAGTAACTACGAAGAGTCTTCCTGATTGGAATGCTCTTAAGGAAGCCATATTTAATAAATATGGGGTGGGGACAAAAACATTCAGGAACAAAGAGGAGTATCTTTGGGTTGGTAAAAATGCACTCATGGCGTTGCGATATGAAGAAATTTCAAAGGAAGGAATATTTTATATAAAGTCTGAGTCGATATCGAAACAAATGGAAGATTTTCGTGCGAAGGTAAAATAATATAGTAGAACAAGAGTGCGAGGTTCAACTGCTTTTTACTTATGCACCTTTTTATGGGTAATCATTAAGATTCAGAGTTTAACTTCGTCCCAATTCCTCCTCTTCCCCCCGTCCTTTCCTCCCCCATAAGAGGAGAGAAAGGACGGGGCGGCAGAATGTTTTACGAATTATTTAGAGCAAGCACCAAATTGCAAAATGATTGTCTCATCAGGTCAATAGGTCATTAGTCATTGAATGACTTAATGAAACAGTTAATGACTATAAGAACTTGGGATTCAGTTTAAAAGCCTTGCCATCCCCGGTGTGAGAATCCAGCGAACTGCCTCCCCCTTGTCCTCTTTCTGATCAAGGCAGACAATGGCTGCATAGTGAAACAAACCTATCTTGCATTTTCATTGCCACAGAGGGGGAGAGGGACGTCAAGGAGCGCTCTGGATCTTCTATTTCAGACTTTGCCTTTCCATGTTGGATAAGGTAGAGCTTCATTTATATACCTCCCATTTTAGGTGGATGATTATTTAAATTATGAAATGGATCATTCCTTGTCAACATGAAATGATAGTCCTTGACAAGGCAAGTCTCCTATTGATAAAGTCTCATCCATTCAATTAACCAAATTCGGTAAATTTGTAGGGGCCGCTCTCCGTGCCTGCGCGCTGTAGCGCTTCGGCGCGCAAGCGTGGCCGCCCGATCAAGACGGGAGCCCCTGCCTACCGCAGGCAGGCACAAAGAGGCTCCCCTACAATTCTCTGCGCATAGCGTAATAGAAGGGGGAGGGAAGAACAATGGAGATCAAGAAAATTTGTGTACTCGGTGCGGGTTTAATGGGTGCTGGAATTGCTCAGGTTTCAGCGGAGGCAGGTTATGAAGTCTCCATGCGAGACATCGAGGACCGCTTTGTACAGGGCGGACTCAGCATCATTAAAAAGAATTATGAGCGGGCCATCAGCAAAGGGAAGATGACCAAGGAACAGGCTGATGCATGGCTATCCAAAGTGAAAGGGACATTAGACTTAGCCGAAGCAGTAAAAGGCGCACAGGTTGTCATTGAAGCCGTTATTGAAAACATCGACCTGAAGAAGCAAGTCTACAAAGAATTGGATCAGCTCTGTGCCAAAGACACGATCCTGGCAACGAATACCTCCGGGCTTTCTATTACAGAGATTGCTTCTATGACGAAACGTCCTGAGAAGGTCATCGGTATGCATTTTTTCAATCCTGTTCCGGTCATGAGGCTGGTGGAGATCATTAAAGGGCAATCGACCTCTGAAGAGACCTTTACGGTCATCAAGGCCCTGTCCGAGAAATTGGGGAAGACGCCCATCACCGTGAACGAAGCACCAGGATTTGCCGTGAATCGCATTCTGGTTCCCATGATCAATGAAGCCATTTTTGTCCTTCAAGAAGGGATTGCCTCGGCCGAAGATATTGATAAAGGAATGGTCCTTGGAGCCAATCATCCCATTGGTCCGTTGGCCTTAGCGGATCTCGTCGGTTTAGACACCCTCCTGATGGTTCAGGACAATCTTTACAAAGAACTGGGCGACTCCAAATATCGACCCTGTCCCTTGTTGCGAAAAATGGTTCGGGCCGGTCAATTGGGAAGGAAAACCGGAAAAGGGTTTTACGATTATTCCAAGTGAGAGAGCTCTGAAAAACTACTTTATGCTCTCTTTAGATTTCTGGACTTTTTCAGAAATCTCGATAAATATTATTGACATCTGAGACTCGTTCTGTTAAATAAAATTCCCTTAAGGGGTTTGGTAAAAGATCGATCCCTCCCATAAATTTTTCTATCCACTTGGGAGTGGGAAGGATTTTCATGGGTCAGTATAAATTAGGTCCCTTTTAAAAGTCCCTTGTTGGTCTTAGTGAGCAGACCATTATTCCATCTCAACGAAACTAATCTATGGATTTTTCTATTTTAATTCAAGTCATTGTCGCCGGACTGGCTACCGGCGGTGTCTATGGGCTGATTGCCCTCGGCTTTGTTCTCATTTATAAGGCCACCAGCGTTCTCAATTTGGCCATGGGTGAGTTCATGACCCTGGGGGCCTTCATCTGCTTCACCGCCCTTACCATGATCCATGTCCCTTTTTATATCGCTTTTGCCATCACCATTGTCTTTGCCATCCTTTTCGGGATCGTCATCGAACCTCTCATTTTAAGACCGATGATCGGAGAGCCAATCATTTCAGTCATCATGGTGACCATCGGATTGGGCGCCATCCTCAGAGGCCTCATGTATATGATCTGGGATCCCACTTACCGGGCTTTCCCACAAATTTTTTCACCCAAGCCCTTGAAACTCGGTTTCGCCGTGGTCCCCTCGGGACTCCTCTGGGGGTTCATCTTCGCTGTGATTACGACGATGGTTTTCATCTTGATCTTCAAATTTTCCCGTACCGGTGTGGCCATGCGGGCTACAGCCAATGACCAGCAGGCTGCCCTTTCCATGGGCGTCAGCGTGAAAAGGGTCTTTGCCTTGTCCTGGAGTTTTGGCGCCATCGCTGCCGTCATCGGAGGGATTGTGATCGGAAATATCAGCGGCATTAACATCTATATGGGAGATGTTGGTCTCGCTGTGTTATCCGTCATCATATTGGGGGGCTTGGATAGCATCGAAGGGGCGATCCTGGGCGGGTTTATTGTTGGAATTTTACAAAATTTAGCCGGCCTTTATATTGACCCAGTGGTTGGAGGAGGCGCCAAGGAAGTGGCTCCTTTCTTTATTGTTTTAATCATCCTCATGATTCGGCCTTATGGACTATTCGGTAAGGTCATTATAGAAAGGGTTTAGTCAAATTCGGAATGCGGATTGCGGAATTTAAAAATAAAATGAGTTAATGCATTATGCGCTGCGGCGATTTCAAAGAGAATTACATCAAAGACGAAGAGATCTTCCAGTCCCGTTTTGTCAAATTCTGGTTAGCCCTCTTCTTCATTTTTCTCATCGTCTTTCCCTTCATTGCCAATGCCTACATGCTTTACATTGCCAACATGATTGGCTTTGCGGTGATTGGGGCGATCGGGCTCAACCTTTTGACCGGATTTACTGGACAGATTTCTCTGGGACATGCCGCCTTCATCGGTGTCGGGGCCTATACGTCAGCCATCCTCATCACTAAATATGGGGTCTCTTTCTGGTTGTCCATTCCTCTGGCCGGTTTGGTCTCGGCACTAGCTGGTTTGGTGATCGGCATCCCTTCTTTGCGAGTCAAGGGCCTTTATCTCTGTATCGCCACCCTGGCCGCTCAGTTTATCTTTGGATTCGTCTTTGTCCACTGGGAATCGATGACCAAGGGGATCACAGGAATCCATATTCCCCCGCCCCGGATAGGCAGCCTTCAATTTGTTACAGAAAAGGATTTTTACTGGATTACCATTGTTTTCGTGGTGCTTGGAGTGGGCTATGCTCGGAACCTGGTTCGTTCGAAGATGGGACGAGCCTTTGTGGCGATCCGTGACCGTGACCTCGCTGCGGAGATTATGGGAATTAATCTCTTTCGATACAAACTGACTGCCTTTGCCATCAGTTCTTTTTATGCGGGTGTCTCCGGGGCGTTATGGGTCAGCTTTTTAAAAGTTGTGATTCCGGAACACTTCCCTTTTATGCTTTGTATCCAGTATCTCGCCATGGTTATCGTAGGAGGATTGGGAAGCGTGATTGGTTCCATTTTTGGCGCCGTTTTCATGACGTTAGTTCCTGAACTTCTGAATGTGTTGTCAGATATGGTCAAATCCTATGCGCCGGGCATGGGGAAATTGATCATTCCCTTCAAGCAGGTTGTCTTTGGATTTTTAATTGTCAGTTTCCTCATTTTTGAACCCCGTGGTCTGGCTGAAATTTGGAATCGCATCAAAAAGTTTTTCACCCTGTGGCCTTTTTCCTATTAAGGAAAAATATTCGAAAGGAGGTGATCCTTCGTCTCTCCCAAACATCAACCTTTCATCATACTTTTATTTTAAGGAGGAACCCACTATGAAGAAAATAGGACTTTTTATTCTCAGTTTTATTTTATGTCTCGGACCGTTCAGTATTGCCATGGCCCAAAAATCACCCACAATCTGTGCAGTTCATCCTTTTACCGGGCGATTTGCCTTTGCTGGAATTGAAGGGAGCGCTGCCATGCAGGATGTGGTTGACATGGCCAATGAAGCAGGAGGTATCAATGGGAAAAAGATCCAATACTATTGGGCAGACGGCGAGTATAAAGACGATGTAGGGATCGCTGCCTTTAAACGGCTTTATGCTCAATACACCCCTCAGATTATGTTTGGCCAAAGCACAGGGATGACCAAGGCCTTAGGACCGGAGATCAAAGATCGCTATAAAGTTCTTTATTCTGCCTACACCATGACCAGCGAGGCTGCCAATCCGAAAGAGAACCCGTACCTCTTTATTGCTGCCCCCACTTATGCTGAGCAGTTTGGCGTTCTCCTAAAATACATTGCCAAAGAAAAACCCGGTGCCAATATTGCCTTTTTTTACAGTGACACCGAATTTGGCCGAGAACCCGTCCCGGCTGGCCGGGAGATGTGCAAAAAAATGGGCCTGAACTTGGTGGCTGAAGAGGTCTCTCAAGTGGGAGGGGTGGATATCACGACACAGGTCCTTGATATGAAGGCCAAAAAAGTAGATTATTGCATCTTCCAGGGATTTGTGAGCAATCCCATTGCAGCGGTGATCAAACAGAGCAAGGATTATGGCCTGAATGCCAAGTTTATGGGGACATTCTGGTCCACTGAACAACAACTTTTGAATGAATTAGGCCCCCTGGCCGATGAGTATATCGGGGTTTCCGCCTATTCTTTTTATTACATGGAAGAGAATCCCATGATCAAAAAGATCAGGGAATGGACCAAGAAGAAATATCCCAAGGTCGAGTATCGCTCCCAATCCTATATGCAGAATTATATGACCACACTTCTCTTTATCGAATCCTTTAAGCGTGCCGACAAGATGAAGGGAGGGATTACA
>Ga0315281_10003254_pt1 | contig 23865 bp, 20 predicted proteins | sample YL17G07_0_MG_FD_204540 | JGI IMG/M metagenome (GOLD analysis project Ga0315281, IMG submission 204540) | Sediment microbial communities from Yellowstone Lake, YNP, Wyoming, USA - YL17G07_0 | ecosystem: Environmental > Aquatic > Freshwater > Lake > Sediment | place: USA: Wyoming | collected... | reverse complement strand
GAGGGTAAGAAGTTGTCGCGTTGCGTTCATTCTATTTGGCGCTAGGGATTCTTGGTATAGGGCGCATCGCGATGCGCCCGTCTTTTAAGAAGGGCGATTCACGAATCGCCCCTACCGTCAGAAGAAGAAGTGTGCGCCCCCGTCCAACGGCTTACGCAAAGCTCTCATTAGCAAGGGGGACCGCAACGAAGTTGCGAGGGGGTTTAATTAAACCCCTCCGGCGCGAGTACGCGCCAAAAAGTGTCAGCAATGACTCATCCACTGCGATCAGCAAACAAAGACTAAGGAACCATTCTTGCTTGCCATTTTGACGTCTATGAACGGATTTCGCCAAATATCGGTTAGTTGGAATCATTGCAGAATCCTATCCTGTGAATAACCATCCAAAACAGTCTAGAATGCCGAACGAAATTCAATCCTCCCGCCAAAGCGATTCGCAAGCGGGATGTAAAGGGTGATCATGGAAAGCAGTAAATGGAACAGGTAAAAGAAATATCGCCAGCGGCTCTGCTTTATCGCTCGCAGAACGGATATTCCCCCCTCCTGCTTGATGTGCGCAACGAGGAAGATTTTGGTGGCTGGAAAATTGATTTTATAAAAAACCAGGTCAACATCCCTTATATAGATTTTATCGAAGACCCGGAAGGTTCCTTCGCCAAAATCCCCCCGGCGGACGATATCGTCGTCCTTTGCGGCAAAGGTGGGGCCAGCGCATACGTCGCCGATATTTTGCGCGCCAAAGGCGTTTCGGCCATGAACGTGGCTGGTGGGATGAAGGCCTGGGGCTCCATTTACATCCATACCCAAATCTGGTCGCAAGATGGCGCCAGCGTGACGCAGTTTAACCGCGTGGGGAAAGGATGCCTCTCATACATGCTTGCCGCCGGGGGGGAGTGCGCTGTGATAGACGCTTCGCGCCACTTCGAACAATACATCACACACGCCACCAGCCACAATATAAAGATCACCCATGTGTTCGACACGCATCTTCACGCGGACCATCTTTCCGGCGGGGCGCGGCTGGCGCAGGCCGTCGCCGCCCGTTATTACGCCGGGGCCGCCGACATGGTTGGGGCGGAAGTAAGTTTCACCCCGTTGGAGGATGGAGCGGATTTCGCCATAGGCGGCAAGGCGTTGAAGGTTGTTTCGATGGCGTCGCCGGGGCATACTCCCGGTTCCACAAGCTTCCTGTTCGCGGACAAAGTCCTTTTCACCGGCGACACGCTTTTCATTTCCAGCATGGGACGGCCCGATCTGGGCGGCCATGCAAAAGAATGGGCGGCCGATTTGTGGAAGACCGTCCACAACTACGGGAAATTCGGCGACAACGTAATCGCCGCCCCTTCGCACACCGCCGGGCTTTCCGAATACGACGCAAATTGGCGCGTGATGAGAACGCTGGGGGAATTGCGCCGCACGAACCATCTGCTCACCATCCTGGACGAAGCCGCTTTTATGAAAGAGACTTTAAGCCATCTCCCCGCCGAGCCGGAGGAATACCAGAAAATGCGGAAGGCGAACCTGGGGCTGGATTCGCCGGACGAACAGGCGATGGAACAGTGGGAGCTGGGCAAAAACCGTTGCGCCCTGGAGACCGCGCGGGAAGGTTAACGCGCTGTCTCGCCATTTGTATTATTCCCCTTGCATTAGATCGGGCACACAGGCGGTGTTTTAGGGGAACGGCTGTTTGCCCCCCTGAGAAGGGGGGTGGCCGAAGGCCGGGGGGGGGTAGGAAACCCCCGCTCACTATCGTTTGCCGCCCCTTTGTCAGGGGGCCGAAGAGACAGGCTCTCTCCCGTCAAGGGAGAGGGTTGGGATTTGACCTCCGCTCCATCTGGCGGCTACAATTCCTCTTATGAAAAACACCCCCCCCGTCCATCTGGCCATCATCGGGCATCCGGTACAGCATTCCCTTTCCCCTCTCATGCACACTACCGCCGCGCGGGTGGTGGGGTTCGCCGATGACGAGTTCTCGTACGAAAAGTTCGACGTGCTTCCGCTAGACCTCCCCAGCTTCATACGCCGATTCCGCGACGGGCCGCTTGTGGGCCTCAACGTGACCATTCCGCACAAAATGGCGGTTATGGATTTCCTGGACGCGATAGACCCCACAGCCAAGGCCATCGGCGCGGTGAACACGATCGTAAAAAACGGGGCAACCCTAACCGGCTACAACACCGACGCATACGGGCTGATAAAATCGGTCAAAGACATCGGCGGCGTAGCAGACCTGGCTGGCAAAAAAATTTTTATCTACGGCGCGGGCGGGTCTGCGCGGGCGGCTGTAAGCGGGTTCATAAGCGAGAACGCCGCCAGCCTGATTATCGCCAACAGGACGCCGGCCCGCGCTGTGGAAATCTTGTCCCGGCTTGCCCCATTCTCAACTGCGGCAAAGGCCATCGGGTATGACGACCGTAAAACGCTGGTTGAATCCATCGCCACTGCGGATATAATTGTAAACACCACCAGCGTTGGGATGACCGGGGGGGGCGACCCTTCCGGTTTGCCGCCGGAGGTGGGGGCCTTGCGCGCAGGGCAGGTAGTCATGGATATCGTTTACAATCCGCTTACGACGGCGTTTCTTTCGTCGGCCCGCGCAAACGGGGCCATTACGGTGGACGGGTTGTGGATGCTTGTTTATCAGGGCGCGAAGGCGTTCGAGATTTGGACGGGGCGACAGTTCCCCGTCGAGAAGGCGCGCTCTGTTTTGCTTGCAAAACTGGGCGAAGGATAACCGGGAGGGTTTGACTACATGGCCAAAATAGACGCGTTCTTTAAACTTATGCACGAGCAGGGAGCGTCCGACCTGCACATGGTCTCCGGCCAACAGCCGGTCCTGCGCATACATGGCGAGATGGAACGGGTCAAGTACAAGCTACTTGAGAGCGAAGAGCTAAAGTCCATGCTCTACGAGATATGCCCGGAGGAAAAGGTCAAACACTTCGAAGAGACGGGCGACCTGGACTTTGGCTACGAGATACCCGGCCTCGCCCGGTACCGCGCCAACTTTTTCATGCAAAAATACGGCATCGCCGCCGTGTTCCGGGAGATACCGTCGGAGATACTTACGGCCGACCAGCTTGGCCTGCCACCGATATTCAAGAAGATGGCGACGCTGGGCAAGGGGCTGGTGCTGGTGACCGGGCCGACCGGCTCCGGCAAATCCACGACGCTGGCCGCGATTGTGGACCAATCCAACAAAGTCAGGAAAGACCACATACTCACCGTCGAAGACCCGATAGAGTTCGTCCACCGTTCGCAGGGTTGCATCGTCAACCATCGCGAGGTCGGCACACACACAAAGTCCTTCGCCGCCGCGTTAAGAGGCGCCCTGCGCGAAGACCCGGACATAATACTGGTGGGCGAAATGCGCGACCTGGAGACGATAGCGCTTGCGCTGGAGGCGGCCTCCACGGGCCATCTGGTGTTCGGCACGCTCCACACCCAGTCGGCGGCAAAGACCGTTGACCGCGTCATAGACGTGTTTCCCGCCAACCAGCAGGGGCAGATACGCACGACGCTTTCGGAATCGCTAAAGGCCGTCGTCGCGCAAAACCTGTTCAAGCGCGTGGACAAAAAGGGCCGTTGCGCCGCGCTGGAGATACTCATCGTAACCCCCGCCGTCTCCAACCTTATCCGCGAGTCCAAGACGTTCCAGATACCGTCCGCCATACAGACCGGCAAAAAGTTCGGGATGCAGTCCCTGGACGACGCCATTTTGGACCTTCTGCAAAAAGGCTGGATCGGCGCGGAAGACGCCTACACCAAGTGCATCGAAAAACAGAGGTTCGTGCAATTCCTAAAAGAACCGCCCGACGTGTTCGGTTAAACACGCAGTTGGCGGCAAGCATAGTGGAAGCGCCATCGGAAGCTCTTGATTTCATCCGGCGCAACGGGCGGTTCCTGATATCGTCGCACGTGAACCCCGATGGCGACGGGATAGGCTCCGCGATGGCGTTAAAGTGGGCCCTGCTGAAACTTGGGAAAGAGGCGGAGATCGTCATAGACTCCCCCGCCCCGGCCACGTTCGGTTATTTTGAAAACTACCACTGGGTGAAAACGCCGGAGACATCCGTATCCCTTCCCAAGTTTTCCTGCGTGATTACAGCCGACGTGCCAAGCATGGAGCGCCTCGGCCGGGCGGTGGATTTTATCGCGGACGGGGCGCGGATACTGGTGATAGACCATCACATCACCAGCGATGTTTTTGGGCATATCAATTACATAGACGAAAGCGCGTCCGCCTCGTGCGAGATGATCCTCACGTTCATCAAAGCCCTGGGGCTTGCGCCGGACGCGGCTGTGGCGGAATACCTTTACACCGGAGTCGTCATAGACACGGGGCGGTTCCGGTTCTCCAACACAACGCCCAGCGTTCTCAAAGCCGGGGCGGAGCTTGTGGCCGCCGGGGCCGATCCCGCCAAGGTGTCGGAGCGGATTTTTTTCAACAACACTTACGAAACCACAATGGCCCTCGGCAGGATGATAACCTCCATCCGCCTCCATCACGGCGGCAGGACCGCCGTAGCCGTCATCCCCCTTGCGCTCATACAAAGCGCCGAATGGGAAAAAGTGGATACCGAGGGGTTCGTAAACCATCCGCTGGCGATAAACGGGGCGTTGGTGGCGGTATTGTTCAAGGAGGCCAAGCCCAACGTGACGAGGGCCAGCCTTCGCGCAAAGTATGACATAGACGTTAATAAGATAGCGCAGGTGTTCGGCGGCGGCGGGCATGCCAAGGCGTCTGGATGCACGATAAACGCGCCGCTTGCGGAAGCGCAGGAAACTCTCCTGGCCGAAATCGAAAAAAGGTACGGCGCGTCGGGATAGTGTAAAATTAACTTTTGACCATGTGAGGATAATCAGGCAAATGGCTCTTGTAACGGCAGATATGACGATAAACGAAGTGGTGCAGAAATACTCCGCCTCTATGAAGGTGTTCAACCAGCACAACGTGGACTCCTGTTGCGGAGGGGCGCAGACCCTGAAAGCCGCCGCCGCCCTGAGCGGGGCAAACATCGAGAAGCTGTTGGCGGATCTAAACGCCGCCGCTGGCGCTGGGAAGTAAGCGATGAATCCCCATACCAAGTGGAAGCAGGGATTTTTCGCCCAGGTGGAGCCTGTCACTATGCTCGACCCGCTGGCGGCGGCGCTTGGCGCGGTGGCCGAGGGGGAGCCTATCCATTACACATACACCGACTGCGTGAAGGTTGCTGGACATGCCTGCGCATCGGTGTCGTCGGCGTTCATGATGACGAAAGTCGCGCTCAAGGAGCTTTATGGCTCCGCAATACCAGTGCGCGGCGAGATAGCCGTACGCTTGGCGGGGGCGCGTGACGAAGGCGCCATTGGCCCCATCGGGCAGGTGATCCAGTTTCTCACCGGCGCGGCGACAGAGACGGGGTTCAAAGGGCTGGGCGGCAGGTTCGTCCGAGCCAACAAGTTCAAATACGACGAAAAGCTTAAAGACGAAGTTCCGGGGCCGCTGGTTGCGGAGTACACGCGGCTGGATACCGGCGCGAAGGTCGTCATCATCGCCAATCCGTCCGTATTGCCGATGACGGACGTGGAGATGGAAGGCGCGCAGATGATGTCCAAAGCCGTTAGCGGCCAGGCGACGGAAGAAGAGCGGGAGATGTTCTTTGCGTACTGGCAGGGGAAGAACAAAAAGATATTGCTGGGCGATTATCCGGGGCTGTTTACGGTGAGGAAGAGCGGATAGCAGAAATTTTCTGCGGCGGTGGTCTTCTTGCCCCCGTCCTTTTGTCCCCCTGCCAAAGGGGGCTCGCCGCTTTGCGGCGAGGGGGTGGGAGTTAAATCGAATATTGAGTTAAACCCCCTCGCCCCGCTTGCGGGGAGAGGATGGCGCGAAGCGCCAGGTGAGGGGTATATGAAAACAATTATTTATACAACCCTCACCCTGCCCTCTCCCATCAAGGGAGAGGGTAAGAAGTTGTCGCGTTGCGTTTACTATATTCGGCGCGTTGAATTCTTGGTTACGCAAAGGTCCCCTTGTTAAGGGGGACAAAGTTGGGTTCACGTTGTCCGGGGTGTTGGGCGACGCGCGGTTTCTGCTTGATGAACTGGAGCGCAGGAAGAATGCTTGACCTCCCTCCGGAGCAGTTGGAGATTGTCCGCCGGATATTGGTGAGCCTTGTCCCGGATAAAACCGTGTGGGCGTTCGGCTCGCGCGTGGAAGGCGAAGCCAAAGATCATTCCGACCTCGACCTTGCGATTGTCAGCGACACATCCCTTTCAATAGATGAAATCGGCAGATTGCGCGAGGCTTTCGCCGAGTCGGATATTCCGTTTCGCGTTGATATCGTGGACACGGCAAGCGTGAGCGGCAAGCTCAAGGATCGGATTCAGGCCGCGCATGAGGTTGTGAGGGATGGGTCGAGTGAAGGATGAGCCCGAGCCCTAAACCGCTCACTCGTACCGCAAAGCGTCTATCGGGTTAAGCAGTGACGCCTTGTACGCCGGATAGAAACCGAAGGCTATCCCCACGATGGCCGAGAAACAGAACGCCAGTATTATCGAAGCCGCCGAAACCAGCGTGGGCCACTCGGCGATGGTAGAGAGCGCGTAAGACCCTCCTACGCCCGACGCTATGCCGACGACCCCGCCGAGGATCGAAAGCGTCAGGGCCTCGATGATGAACTGCAGGCGTATGTCCCACGTCTTGGCGCCCACCGCCATGCGGATGCCTATCTCCCTTGTGCGCTCGGTGACGGAGACAAGCATGATGTTCATTATCCCGATGCCGCCGACAAGCAGGGAGACCGAGGCTATCGAGCCAAGCAGTAGGGTCATGATCTGCGCCGATTGTTCGGACGCCTGCATCATCTGTGTCAGGTTGCGCACGGTGAAATCGTTGTCCTGTTTTTGCCCAAGGTGATGGCGTTGGCGCAGAATCTCCGCTATCTGACCCTCCGCCACCGGCAAATCTTCCGCGCTTCTGGCTTTGACCATTATCATGCGCACCATGCCGGGGAACGCCGTGCCAAAGAGCTTTTTTTGCGCGGTGGTCACGGGCACATAAACGACGTCGTCCTGATCCTGCCCCTGCGGGGACTGTCCCTTGGCAGACAACACGCCAACCACGGTGAACGGCACGTTCTTGATCCGAGCCACCTTGCCCACAGGGTCGTCGCCTCCGAACAGGTTCTCCACCACGGTTTGCCCCAGCAGGCAGACTTTCGACGCGGTTTTCACGTCCTGGTCGGTGTATGCCTTGCCGGAGGAAAGCGGCCAGTCCCTCACGTTGAGCATGTTGGGCGTGGTCCCGTTTACCACGGTAGACCAGTTCATGTGCCCGTAAACCACCTGCGCCACTCCGTTTAACGACGGGGCCAGGTCCGCCACCGCCGGGGCGTCTTTGAGGATAGCCTCCGCGTCCGCCGTCGAAAGGGTAGGTTGGGTTCCCGCCCCCATTCTCGCGCCCCCGGAGGTCGAGGCTCCAGAAAGGATCATCAGCAGGTTGCTTCCCATACTGGCGATCTGCTCGGATATCTTCTGCCGCGCCCCAGAGCCGACCGCGAGCATCGCTATGACCGCGCCGACGCCGATGATGATTCCCAGCATCGTCAGGATTGAGCGCATCTTGTTCACCCGGAGCGCGCGGAACGACACCTTGACCGCCGACGGTACGTTTATCATGCCGCGCCGCGCCTCTCGTCGCTTATCATTTTGCCGTCGCGGAACCGCACGACCCTGCGGGTGAACGCGGCTATGTCCGGCTCGTGCGTGACGATGATGACGGTTATCCCGGAATCGCGGTTGAGGCTTGTGAGCAGGTTCATTATCTCTTCGCTGGTCTTTGTGTCCAGGTTGCCGGTAGGCTCGTCGGCGAGGATTATCGGGGCGTCGTTGACCAGCGCCCGGGCGATGGCCACACGTTGCTGTTGGCCGCCGGAAAGCTGGTTTGGATGGTGGCCCTCCCGGCCTTCAAGCCCCACGCTTTTGAGCGCCGCCATGGCGCGCCTGTGGCGCTCGCTTGCGTGTGTGGCGTTGTAGAGCATGGGCAGTTCGACGTTCTCCGCCGCAGAAGTGCGCGCCAGCAGGTTAAACCCCTGGAACACGAAGCCTATTTTCGTGTTCCGTATTTCCGCCAATTCGTCGCGCTCAAGCTTGCCCACCTCCGTCCCGTCCAGCAGATACATGCCGCTCGTCGGCGTGTCCAGACATCCTAGAATATTCATCAACGTGGATTTGCCGGAGCCAGACTGCCCCATGACCGCTACGAAATCCCCCCGCTCTATGGATATGGAGACATCGTTGAGCGCCCGCACCTCCATATCGCCAAGCTTGTACACCTTGGCGATTCCGCGTATTTCTATGAGAGGCATGGGTCAGAACATCCTTGGCCCGGAGGTGGGGCCGCCTGGCTTCTTTAAGCCGGTGGCCTCCACTATCAACTCCTGCCCGGCGGCTATTTCGCCGCTGGTGATTTCGGTGAAAGTCCCGTCGCCTATGCCAAGCTTGACCGGAACCCGTTTTGGCTTGCCGTTTTCCAGCGTCCATACCCCATACCCCTTTTTCTCGGTGCGCGGTTTTTCCCGCTCCGGCATCTTGAAACGCAGGGCCGCGTTGGGGATTTTTGTCACGTTGTCCTTGCGCGCCGTAATGATGGAGGCGTTGGCGGTCATGCCTGGTTTGAGCCGGAAATCGGGGTTGTCCACCCGGATAACCACGTCGTATGTCACGACGTTCTGCACCGTCACCGGCGCGTTGCGCACCTGCGAGACGTAGCCTTTGAAGGTCTCGTCCGGGTATGCGTCCACCGTGAAGACGACCTTGTGGCCCTCCCGTATCTTGCCGATGTCGGCCTCGTTGACGTTGGTGTCTATCTGCATCTTGGTCAGGTCCTGGGCGATGGTGAACAGCGTGGGCGTCTGGAAGCTTGCGGCCACTGTCTGCCCGGGGTCCACGTTGCGGGATATCACCACCCCGTCCACTGGCGCGACGATTTTCGTGTACCGAAGATTGGTCTCCGAAAGGCTCAGGGCCGCTTCGGACTGCTCCACCTGCGCCATTGAGACGGAGACCTGGGCTTTCGCCTGATCGTAATTGGTCTCCGCCGTGTCCAAGTCGCTTTTGGCGATCAGGTCGCGCGAATGAAGGTCCCGGTCCCGCACCATCATCCGTTGGGCGTCTTTAAGCGCGGCTTTGGATTTTTCGACGTTGGCGTGGGCGGAGGCGAGGTTGGCGCGGGCCTGTTGCAGTTGCGCCATGAAAGGGGATGGGTCTATCTCGGCGATCAGTTGCCCCTGCTTGACCGTGGAGTTGAAATCAACATATATCTTGTTGATCATGCCGGACACCTGTGCGCCCACCTGCACGGTCAGGATGGCGTTGAGCGCGCCGGTGGCTGTGACCGTCTCCTCGATGGGGCCCATCGCCGCCTTTTCCGTTTTGAACTTGGCCCCGTCGTCCTTTTTAACGAGCGAGAAATACGCCCCGGCTCCCAACAGCGCCGCAGAAACCATAACGAAAATTATTTTTTTCATCTTCCACCCATAGCCTTTTCCAGCCCCGCCTCGGCGGTTTTAAAGTCGTACAACGCCTGGTTTAGCGCCGTGACCGCGTTTATGTGCGCCGCCTGCGCGTCCGCCACTTCTATCGAGTTACCCACGCCTGTAGTATATCTGGCGTCGGCCAGATCCAGGTTTTCGCGCGATTGGCGGGTGGCAAGCTCCGCCACGGGTATCCGTTCTTCGGCTTCCTTGAGGCTTATGTAAGCCTTGAGCGCGTCCAGCTCCACGCTCTGGCGCAGGGCCTCTTCGCCGGCTTTTATCGAGCCCAGGCTTGCCCTGTATTCCTCCACCTGCCGTTTGGTGGAAAAACCGCTGAATAGCGGCATGGTGACGGTGACTGCCACATTCCAGTTTTCGTCCATCGGCGCCCTTTCGCCAGAAAGTGTGTATCCGGCGGAGCCGCTCAGTGTCGGATAATACCCAAGGCTCCCCAGTTTCACCGTCTCCGCCGCAGATTTTCTTTTAAACGCGAACGACTTGAAATCCGCCCGGTTTTCTATCGCCTTCACTATGACCTGCTCCAGCGTTATCTCCACTTTTCCATGCCCCACATCGTCGTCAATGGAATATTGCGGGCCGCCCGTTACCCCCATGGCGTTGTCCAGCGTGGCCTTGGCCAGCTTTACCGCGTTCTCCGCCTTGATCATATTGAGCGTGGCGGAGCTAAGGTCAACCTGCGCCTTGGTGACGTCTATCCGGGGCCTTGTGCCGGATTCGTAAAACCCCCTGGCCTGCCTTAGGTGCGATTCGTACTGCCTTACGGCCTGCGCGGCGTTGTCCCTGTTGCGCCGGGCCTGCAACAGCCCGTAATAGGCCTGTTTTACGCCAAATACGACTTGTATTGTGACGTTGGTCAAATCGGCGGAGGAAGCTCCTGTATTTAGTTTCTGTATATCCACAGACAGGCCGGTCCTGCCGAAATCGTATATCGTCTGTTGCAACGAGGCTCCCGCCGAATAGCTGGTAGAGGTCTGGTTCAACAGCCTTTGCGAGTTGTTTCCCGTAGAGCCGTAATAGCTGTCGCCGTATGTGGCGGATAAATTAAGTTGCGGGTAATACGGGGCCTTCGCCTCCTCCACTTTACTTTCATTCACAGCCACGGTCCCGGCGTAGGCGCCGATGTTCGGGTGGGCCTTTAACGCTATCTCAACGCATTGGCCGACGTTGAGCTTTGCGGGAATCGCCGGGGATTCTTGCGCCCGCGCCGAAAGGGGGCGCATGGTGGCGATAAACGCCATGCCTATGCATATGGCGCGGATTGCAACGGCCGGCCGCCTTGCGATTTTCACTTCCCCTTTCACCCCTTTTCCCGCTCTCGTTTATTGTGGTACTTCCATTTGACATCCATGATCGCAGAAAAGTTCCTTTATTTTACATAATCCTGAATTCCGGTAGGGGCGGCCCCCCGTGGCCGCCCCTAGTTGGGCAGGCACAGGGGCCTGCCCAACTAGGGATAGAACAAAGAAAAAGGGCCTGACCGTGTGGCCAGGCCCTTCTCAAACTTTCAAACAGGTTTCCCCGGAGGGAAGTCCGGTTTTTTTAGTAGAACAGGACAGTCCGGAGCGCAACCCTGACCGGGTCGTCGCTGGTGCCGTCGAGGTCCAGTTTCTCGTACTCGGCGGTGAAGATGAAATTGTCGACTTTGTAGCGCACGTTGACGTCATAGCCGCTGTGCTTCATCTGAGTGGCGCCGGTCTTGGCGGTCTCGTTCCACGCCTGGTAGCGCGCGTAAACGTCAAGCGCCTTGGGGATAACATAGAACCCGATGCGGGCATAGTAACCGTTGACCTCGTAACCGGGTTTCAATGTGTCCTTGTCCGCGGCTTTCAATGCGGAGTACTCCGCATCGAGCCACAGGCCAAGATCGCCAAGCGAAAGCTTGCCGCCTGCGGCAAACACGGTGCGGTCAATGTCCGCCACGGCAGAAGAAGAGCCGGCTGTGCAGGTGACGGTCTTGCCGTCCGAACCAACTGTGCAGGTTGACGTGACGGCGGGGCTGGTGACTGCATTCTCATGCTTGTTCATACCGTAACCGGCGTTGAGGCGAAGGCCCTCGAAAGGGGTCACGATAAGGGCCGCGTTATAGGCCGCGTCGCCCATGCCGTTGGAGAGGATGCCCCTGGTGGAGCCGGAGGCGGAGCCGCCCACGTCGCCGTTATTGCCAATGCCGTTGGTGGCCGAAATGCGCAACTGGGCGATATCGGCGATCTTGTTGACGACAAACTCTACGCCGCGGTCGCGGGTGTTGTTGGCGAGTACCAGGTAGCTGGCCGTCTGCAAAGAACCGGCCTTATAAACGTCAAGGTTTTCTATCTTTCCGGCGGACTCTATGCCGACTTCATAGTTGCCGTACGGGCGGAACTGGCCGATGTTGATGTCAAGAGTCTGCCCGATCGGGCGTACAGTCATCCAGCCTTCAACTATCTGGGTGGCGCTGTTGCTAGTGATGGAGCCTGCGCCGTCAAAAAGCAGGTTGTAGCCCAGAAAGCCGTCGGCCATGTTGCCCCTGGCGCCTAAACGAAGCTGTTTGGCTTCGAAACCGAAGGACTTGTCCTTGCCTGCGTCGCCAGTGCCGGTCTGTGTGGAGTTCTTTGCGGCAAAGGAATTCTCGTCAAGAATCGCCCACACGGTCGAGTAACCATAAATCTCGTTATTGTCGTTCACCTTGTAGGCCTGGGCGCCTGTCGCGGTGAAAGTGATGGCCGCCAGGGCGATGACCATCATCAGGATTTTGCTGATTTTTCTCATTTTTCGATTCCTCATGAAGTTGACGATAAAAGCAGGTTCCCTCTCACAGGCCCCCTCTCTATCCGCTTGCGCCTTGCCTCGGCGACGGGTATTACCGACCATTATTTTTTTAAATCGTGTCCAAGTCAAGGTGTTTTTGCCCCTTAACATTAAACTCATAATCGAATGCCGTTCGTTTTTCCGGCTCAAGAATTCAATGTATCGTTTAAATCCAATGGGGGACGAGGTCTTTTTCCTGCGAGTTTTGCACGTTTTGAGGCATTATTCAGGGGGGACTCTCGGCTTGAACAAAATGGCGCATACAAGGATGAACACCCCTATCGTGATACACGAATCCGCCACGTTAAAGGCTGGCCAGCTCCATTGGCCGACGTAAAAAAGAAGGAAGTCCGTCACCGCGCCGCTCCTGAACCGGTCTATGAGGTTCCCGGACGCGCCGGAGCCTATCAAGACGAAGGATATCCGCGAAAAGAGGTCATCCGGCGGCAGGGAGCGGTATATGGCGATGATAAATCCTATTGCGGCGATGGCCAGGACAGTGAACCCATAGATAACAATGTTTCCCGGCGCCTGTGACAGGAAGCCGAACGCCGAGCCCTTATTCTTTATATAAACAACGCTGAAAAAACCGGGAATCACGCTCACGGCGTCGCCTAGCCGGAAGGCGGACTCTATCCACAGCTTGGTCAGCAAATCGGTCACTATCAGGAACGCCGATACCAAAACGGCGGTTGTGTGGCTTATGGCTGGTTTCATGATTGAGTCTCGCCAGTCTTCGCCCTCGCCCCTTGCGGGAGAGGGTGGCCGAAGGCCGGGTGAGGGGTATGAAAATAATTAGTTATACCACCCTCACCCTGCCCTCTCCCATCAAGGGAGAGGGTGGATATCAAGCCCCCCTGATAAGGGGGGTGGCCGAAGGCCGGGGGGTTAGGAAACCCCCGTTCGCTATCGCTCACAGCCCCCTTGTCAGGGGGCCTTAAGAAGGCCGGGTGAGAGGTGTGAAGGGAATGCCCTCTCCCGTCAAGGGAGAGGGTTGAGGAGCCTCTAACCGTCAACATCTCACGCTCCACCCAGATGTCCGGCGCAACGGGAGCACACGGCGGGATGTTCGCTGGACTCCCCCACGGTCTGGCTGTAATTCCAGCACCGTTCGCACTTTACCCCGTCCGCCTTTTCCACCTTCACCTCTGTCGCTGTGGAAACCCCGTCCGCAAGCGTGGCCTGCGAGACTATGAAAATGAACGGCAGGTCGTCCCGCCTCTTCTCAAACAAGGCGCGGTTCGCCTCTGAAACTTTAAGTGTGATCCTCGCGTCCAGCGAGTGGCCGATAAGCTTGTCCCTGCGCGATGTCTCCAGCGTCCGCGTCACCTCGCCTCGTATCTCGATGATCCTGTCCCATTCGGCTATCAGCGAGTCGCTGTCTGCAACATGCGTAGCCTTTGGGAACGTCGCCAGATGGACGCTGTCTCCGGGTTTGCCAGCCTTTCCCGGCAGATGCCCCCAAGCCTCCTCCGCCGTGAAGGACAGCACCGGAGCCATGAGCGTGAGCAGTCCCACAGTCAACTCATGCAATGTGGATTGCGCCGACCTTCTGCCAAGGCTGGTTTTGGGAAACGTGTAAACGCGGTCCTTGATGATGTCCAGATAGAACGCGCTCAAATCCGTCACGCAGAAGTTGTGGACGGCGTGATAGAAGACGTGGAAGTCGTATCGGCCGTAAGCCTCCACGACCTTGTCCACAAGCTGTTGGAACTTGTACATGATAACCCTGTCCAGCTCATCCCTTTTATCGAGCGCAACCGTATTTTTCTCCGGGTCGAAATCGTTCAGGTTGCCCAGCATGAACCGGACGGTGTTGCGTATCTTGCGGTACGCTTCCGTCAGGCGGGTCAATATCTCCGTGGAAAGGCGGATGTCCTCGCGGTAGTCTTCGCTTGCCACCCAGAGGCGCACGATCTCCGCGCCGTACTTGTCTATTATCGTCTGCGGGGCGATGACGTTGCCCAGCGATTTGCTCATCTTCTTCCCCGCGCCGTCAACGACGTAGCCGTGCGTCAGCGCCTCGCGGTACGGCGCCGCGCCGCGTGTCCCCACGGACTCCAGCAGGGACGTGTGGAACCACCCCCTGTGCTGGTCGCTACCCTCAAGGTAAAGGTCGGCGGGCCACGATAGGCCCTTGCTGTTCTCCAACACCATCGCGTGGGACACGCCGGAGTCGAACCAGACATCAAGTATGTCGCCACCCTTCACGAAATCCGTCCCGCCGCACTTGCCGCATTTGGAGCCAGCGGGAAGAAGGTCTTTGGCGTCACGCGAAAACCATGCGTCCACCCCCTCTTTTTCCATGATGGCGATAACGTTTGCGGCGGTTGTCTCGTCCAGCAGGGTCTCTCCGCATTTTTCGCAATAAAACGCGATTATCGGCACGCCCCACGTCCGCTGGCGGGAAAGGCACCAGTCCGGCCGGTTCTCCACCATCCCCAATATCCGGTCCATCCCCCATGCGGGTAGCCATCGCGCGCCACGGATGGCCTCCAGAGCCTTTGCCCGCAGGTTGTTCTTGTCCATCGAGATGAACCACTGCGCCGTCGCCCGGAATATGACCGGGTTCCTGCATCGCCAGCAATGGGGATAAGAGTGGGTGAGATCGGACTTTGAGAGCAGGGCGCCTCTCTCTTTTAACAGCTCTATCACCGCAAGGTTTGCGTCCCACACTTTAAGCCCGGCGAAATGCGGAGTGTCGGCGATGAACTTGCCGTTTTCGTCCACCGGGTTGTAAACCGTAAGGCCGTACTGCTGGCCGATGACATAGTCCTCCTGCCCGTGACCCGGCGCGGTGTGGACAAGCCCTGTGCCCTGCTCCAGCGTGACGTGCGTCCCCACCATCATCAGCGATGTCTTGTCCAGGAACGGGTGTATGGCATGGAGCCTGTCGAACTGCGTCCCCTTGAAGGTCTTGACGGTCGAGTACTCCGCCGCGCCGAAAGCCTTCATGCACGAAGCCAGAAGCTCCTCGGCGACGATCAGCGTATCCTCAGCAACCTTGACGGCGGAGTAAACGAAATCGGGATGGACCGACACTCCAAGGTTGGCCGGCAACGTCCATGGCGTTGTCGTCCAGATGACCACGCTTGTCGAATCGGCGGGCAGGCCCAACTGCGCCGTGGCCGCCCCGTCGAGTTTGAACTTCACAAAAACGGACGGCGAGGTTTTGTCGGCGTATTCCACCTCCGCCTCGGCCAGGGCTGTCCGGCACGACGGGCACCAGTGGACAGGCTTGAAGCCCCGGTACAACCCGCCGTTGGCGACGAACTTGGCGAACTCTTTCACCGTGCCGACTTCGTAGTCGTGGCTCATGGTCAGGTACGGATTTTCCCAATCACCCAACACGCCGAGGCGGATGAACTCCTCCCGCTGGATGCCCACATATTTTTCGGCGTACTCGCGGCATTTTTCCCGGATTTGGACGGGCGTCATATCCCGTTTGGCTTTGCCCAGCAACTTATCCACCTGATGCTCGATGGGCAGGCCGTGGCAGTCCCATCCGGGGACGTAGGGCGCATCGTACCCGCTCATCGTCTTTACTTTGACGATGATGTCTTTAAGAATCTTGTTGAGCGCGTGGCCGCTGTGGATGTTGCCATTGGCGTATGGCGGCCCGTCGTGCAGGATGAACCGCTTCGCGCCGGCGCGTGCGCCGCGTATCTTGCCGTAAAGCCCGGCCTCCGACCATTTGTGTAATATCTCAAGCTCCTTCACGGCGAGGTTGGCCTTCATGGGAAAATCCGTGAGCGGAAGGTTGAGCGTCTCTTTGTAATCCATCAATTGTGTCCAGACATCGTAAAAAGTTAAAGGCCAGCCCCGCCCGTGGGCAAGGAAAGCCAAGCGTGGGATGAATTATCCGAATGCGGCGGTATATGTGTCAAGGGAAGAAAGGAAAGCAGGGTAGAGGCGGTTCGTGAAACGCCCTCCTTTTGTCCCCCTACCCCCCCCGCACCAAAAGATTGCCAAAACGGGCCTGACAAAGTTATCCTGCATGAATACTCAATCATTCACGCCAAGGGTTTTTGAAAATGTATTTTCAGGATGTGATTCTGACGCTCCAGAGCTACTGGGCCAAGCGTGGCCTTTTGATAATGCAACCGACGGATATAGAGGTGGGCGCGGGCACGTTCAACCGTCACACGTTCCTGCGCGCGTTGGGGCCGGAGCCGTGGAACGCCGCATATGTAGAGCCGTCGCGCAGGCCGTCGGACGGGCGTTACGGCGACAATCCCAACAGGCTTCAACACTACTACCAGTTCCAGGTGGTGATGAAACCAAACCCCGAAAACACGCAGGAAATTTATCTGGACTCCCTGCGCGCCCTCGGCTTAAAACCGGAAGATCACGACATACGTTTCGTGGAAGACGACTGGGAGTCGCCCACGCTGGGCGCATCGGGCCTGGGCTGGGAGGTGTGGCTGGACGGGATGGAGATAACGCAGTACACATATTTCCAGCAGATCGGCGGGATAGAGTTGAAGCCCATCACGGCGGAGCTTACCTACGGGCTGGAACGCATCACCATGTACCTGCAAAACTGCGACAACGTGTACGACCTTAAATGGAACGATAAAGTCACCTATGGCCATGTGCATCACCGCGACGAGGTGGAGTTCTCGCATTACAACTTCACCCACGCCGACGTGCCGTTGCACCTTAAGTGGTTCGACGAATACGAGAAAGAGGCCCATCGCCTGCTCGACGAAAAGCTGGCCCTGCCCGCGTACGATTTTTGTTTGAAAGCCAGCCACGCATTCAACATGCTCGATGCGCGTGGGGCGATTTCCGTCGCGGAACGCACTCGCTACATCGGCAGGGTGCGGGGGATAGCAAGGCGAGTGGCGGAGTCGTACATAGCCCTGCGCGAGGAGATCGGGCATCCGTTACTGCAAAATTAGGCGTTTCCACCGTAAATAGGCGGTTTGGTGTTTGAGCAGGGATTAAGCCCGAGAACCGAAGTTGGGGCTAGATTGCTTCGCTATCGCTCGCAATGACAGCAAAAGAGCCGCAATTTGTCGTTGCGAGGAGCAACAGCGACGAAGCAATCTCGCGCTAAACAGGCAGACACATGGTCATCAGCGTTTAACTCCGATTTTTGGGTTTAGATGCAATGAACGCGGAAGAAGGCTTCCCCGGATTAGGGGACACGGACGGCGCGAGTAAACTGATCTCGCCGATGAGGATGCTCACAGTGGTTACGGGCGCCATCTTCGCGGTTGAGACTGCCATCATGGCTGTGTTCCATTTCCTGCCCCCTTTCGACGAGGTGACGGGAGCGTTGATTGACGCTTTCAGCCTGGTGGCCCTGGTTTTTCCCGCGCTTTATTTCCTCCTTTTCCGCCCGTTCCTGCTTTCCGTTAAAAACCGGGAGGATATGGAAAAGGAGGTGTTGCGGCTGGCCAAGATACCGGAGGACAATCCGGACCCGATAATCGAAATACATTTGGAGGATGGGCGGATACGATACGCCAACGGGTCGGCCAGGGACTCGTTCCCGGAGCTTGCGATAGATGGCGGCCCGGTGGACTGGGAGCACCCGCTATTGGCCGGGATAAAAAACATTGCGTACGAGCTGAGAATGGACAAGGTGGACGCCTCCCTGGATGTCATGGAAGTGGAGATCAGCGAAGAGATATCTCAGACATTCAAGATGTACAGCAGAAGGCTCCGGTATGTCCCCAAGAACGACCTGTTGCGTCTCTACACGGTGGACATTACAAAGCAGGAAGAGTTGACCCGCGCCGCCCAAAAGCTTCTTGCGGAGGTGAGGAGCGTAAAAAACGCGCTGGAGGATGAGCACAGGGAGGCCGAAGAGATTGGCCGCTCGCTCCTTCGCAAAGAGCCGCACGATCACCGCCTGCTTGCAAGCGTCGAGGTGGAGCCATGTTCCAACGCTGGCGGGGACCGCGCCGGATTCCTTGAAGGATGCGCTTGCGGAATGAAGGAGCCCGTCGAATGGCTCGCCATGTTCGACGCGTCCGGGCACGGCAAAGGAGCGGCGAAGTTTCAGGAGGTCGCGCTGGGCGCCCTGCTGGCCCTGCTGAAGGCCGGTATGCCCATAGATGTGGCCCTTGTTGCGGCCAACTCCACGCTAGAGTCGCTTGGCACGGGCCGGTTTCTGGTTGGAACCATCCTCAGGGTTATGAAAAAAGATGAGGCCCCGGCGCAGGACGGGTTTGTGTGGATAGAGGAGTTCAGCATCGCCCTGCATCCTGTATTGGCGCTTGACCCGACGCAGAACGAGGCGCGGGAGCTGAGGGAAGAGACCGGGAAACCGGGAAGCGGCTCACTGCCAATGGGGTTGTACGATGACGGATTGAAAACGCTTTCGCCAATGCGGACGCTTATCAGGTCCGGTTCTAGGATCGTCGTCTGTTCCGACGGCGTTATTGAGGCGTCAAACACCGCCGGGGAGATGTTTGGGCTGAGACGTTTGAAGGAAATGATCGTAATATGGCGCCACCTCCCGCCGGAAACAGCCCGGCAGGCGGTCATTCTGGCCGTAAAGCGCTGGGTTGCGGGAACTCCAGAGGAGCTTGGCGTAGAGGAGCTTGAGAATGTGCGGATGGACGACGACCTGACGTTGGCCATAATGGATGTGGTGGCGGAGGTGTAGGTTCCCCTATTCCCGCTTCGCCGGGGTCGCCTGACCCCGGATTCCTTCTTTTTGTAGGGGCGCATCGCGATGCGCCTGTCTTAAAGAAGGGCGATTCACGAATCGCCCCTGCCACGATGTATTTCACCAGTCGGCTGGCAATTCGCAAATAAGTCAGATGGCGTCCAAAAACTTTTTTGGCGGCAAAATAACCGTTCCCATAATTTCTTTCAGGAAAAGTAACGCCTTGTCTCCGGAAACAAGATAATCGGCTTTAGCTCCAACTGCGGCCTCAAGGAATTTGTCGTCATATGGGTCGCTACACACGCCTTTTTTGAATTTTTCCGGTTTGATGATAACCGCGTTCATGATTACGGTTTCTAAAAGCACGTCTACGTCAACCAACTGTCTGCCAGCATTGAGAATATGAAGGACCCTTCGATACTCTTCAAGTATTTCGGCGCTGATGAGCATTTGAAACTTTTGCCGCCTCCATGCAAGCAACACTTCGCTCGGTGGCCCCTTCCAAAACACACCGGACACAAAAACGTTGGTGTCTATGACCGCTTTCATTTTTTCTTGTGACGCGCTTGCCTGATCGCGGTTTTAATGGAAGAGCGCGTTAAGCCAGCTTTCTTTGCTCGGACGGTAGCCTCTTGGAGCAGAGCCTCAAAGCGCTCAAGGGACGGTTGCTCAATCGCTTTGAGGATAACGGTATCGCCCCTACCCAAAACCATAAACCTGTCACCGGACTTCAAGTGAAGCTCTTTCCTTATTTCTTCGGGAATGACAACTTGCCCTTTTGAAGAAAGCTTCGTAGTCGCGACGCCACCCATGTTGTTCTCCTTTGCTATCTTACTAGTAAGAATAGCATTATTTGCGGCCATAGCCCACTTTTTTCAACCCTCACCGCACAACCCTGAAAACGGCGGACAGGCGCGGCAGGTCTACGTCGGAAAGCTCCAGCGTCACGGTCGAATCTGGATCGGCGCTCATCGGCAAATCCACGTCTGTCTCCAGCCCGATCTGCGGAATAACAACCATTCCGCGTCCGCCTCGTTTATCCACCACGATCCCCTCGCACCGGAACTGCGGGCGTTTCATCAGCCACACAAGCGTCCAGTGCCGGTTGGAAAGCCGCTCCGCTGAGCGTGCGGCCCCGATAACGGCTTCCGCCGAGCCGACGCGGTTTAACGCATCTTCCGCGCTGATGGCTGTCGAACCGGTCAGGCGCGAGCGGACCTGTTGATGCACGACCAGGTCAAGATACCTCCTCAGCGGGCTTGTTGACTGCGCGTAGACGGGCAGGCCCAATCCGGCGTGCGGGCCTGGGACGCTTTTCATCTGGCTTCTTTTCATACGCCTGCGGAGCGCGTACATGCCGGACAGGGTAGTGGGGCGACCCTCGAAATCCGGCGGGGCCTGTGTGGTGAACGGGAGCGGGATGGCGTATTCCAGCGCGTACTTCGCAACGGCCTCGCCAGCCATCAGCATCGCTTCCATCACCATGTTCCGGCTTTTGAGCCTGTCCAGTGGGCGGATGATCACCTCGCCCCCAACCATGCGGATTTTCACCTCTGGTGTCTCCATGAACACGGCGCCGTTCGCCTCCCTGCGTTGGCGGAAGGTTTCGGCCAGTTCCATCATCCGGCGGAACGGCTCTTCATCCAGCCTTTTTTCGGCCTCTTCGTACGTCGCGCGTGTTACGCGGGCGATGGCGCGTTCGAACCGGACATCGGTGATCTCGCCAGACGCGTTGAGCCTTAACCCTATCGAAAGCGTGGGCGACGTTTCGCCAAGCCCCAATCCTAGCGTGTCGGTGAGTTCCTTGGGCAACATGTGGATGACACCCTCTGGCAGATAGAGGTTCACCCCTCTCCCACGCGCCTCGACATCTATCGCGCTATCGGGCGGGGCCATCGCCGAAACGTCCGCGACGTGAACCCACAGCGTATCGCCGTCAACGGATATCGCGTCGTCAGGGTCGGTGGACTCCTCGTCGTCTATGGCGTATGCGGGAAGATGGGTGAGGTCGAGCCTGTCTTCGATGGATAGCCCCGGCGAGTCGAATGGCGGCTGTGTGAGAGTGACGCCTTCCCGCCTGGGATGAGGATTGACCGTCTCGTCCCACCGCCCAAGTTTGAGCAGAAGGTCGTGGGCGTTATCCGCTGTCTCCTTCATGCCCAGGTCGGAGAGTATCCTGCATCTTTGCGCCTCCCCCCGCGCGAATCTTTCCACATCGGCCAGCCGGGGCGCGTCGTCTGGCATGGTCTTGCCGGTCTTGACCCTTTCGATGAACTCCGCCCGTTCGCGTGTTTCAATCTCTTTGGTGTCCCTATGCTCTCTTGTCTGGCTCACCTCATCGGCTGTTTTAACGGCCACTTTCTCCGGCGATCCAGTGAAATATAGCCCGTCCGCCACGGCAAGCCACACAGACCATGCTGATGCGGGGGTGTAGTCGCCGTATACCAGCTCCGCAAGCTCCTTTAGCGTCGTCTCCGACCCTTCAAGCAGGCGCCAGGCTTCCTCCACCTCGCCGCTCATGGGAGTCAGCGCCGCAAGGTTTTTGATGGGGCCGGGATGGATGACCTCCACGTCTTTAACGCGGACTTTTTGTGTGACTCCATCATCCGTCTCAATCTCCACCTTGTCCTTGACGGAGAGGGCGATGGCTGGCCTGCCTTTGTAGAGGAGAAGAGAGTTTTGCGTGACGCTCAGGTTCATTTCCCACCACGAGAAATTGTTGGCCTGCGAGATTGCTTCGTTTCACTCGCAATGACAAAAAAGTTTTCTGAGAGCTTTGCATAACGCTCTTGTTGCTGTCCGAGGTGTTCTTCACCTCGGACTTTTCATGCAAACTCTTTTATAAACAAAGACGGCGGGGTGAAGAACACCCCGCCAGCATCAATTACATGCTTACGCAAAGGCCTCATTCCATTTGAACACAAACCAACCCGCCGTTTAGCCTCCGGCGTACAATCTCTCTATCGCCTGCGCCAGCGCCTCTGTCGTATAGTCAGACGGCTCTATCACAGGGTTCAACCCGAACTTACGCGCTGTCTCCGACGTTATCGGGCCGATGCTGGCCACCGTCACGCCGTTCAACAACGTTAACGTCTCTTCTTTCCCAAACATCTCCACGAAGTTGGAAACCGTGGACGACGATGTGAATGTCACAACGTCCACCTTCCCATCTTCGAAAAGCTTTTTCATCTCGTCGCGTCTGGCGTCGGGTATCACAGTCTCGTAAGCCTCCGCAACGACTACGTTGGCGCCCATCTTCCGCAATTCGTCCGGCAAAACCTCCCGCGCAACCTTCGCCCGTGGGATAAGGATGTTCTTGCCCGTCACTCCCTCGGCTCCAAGCGAGGCGATTATGGCCTCCGCCCTGTACTCCGATGGGACTGCGTCCACACGCACGCCCATGTCCTCTATCGCCTTTGCCGTTTTCGGGCCGATGGCCTGTATCTTCACACCTTTGAGGGCGCGGATGTCCGACCCGATTTCCTTGAGCCGATCCACAAAATATTTTACGCCGTTGACGGAGGTGAATACGATCCAGTCGTATGTGTCCAGCCGCGCCAGCTCACGGTCGAGGCTCTCCCACGACTGTGGTTTGACAGTCTCAATTGTGGGAAACTCTATAACCTCCGCGCCTGCCCCGGCAAGCCGGTCGGCGAATGACGACGCCTGCTCCCGCGCCCTTGTCACAACTATCCGCCGCCCGAACAGCGGCCTTTTCTCGAACCAGTCGAGCGTCGGCTTGAGGTTGACCACCTCGCCGACAACCGTGATGGCTGGCGGTTTAATCCCGGCTTTGGCCACGCGCTCCGCGATGTCCGCAAGTGTCCCGACGACCGTTTTCTGCTCCGGCATGGTGCCCCAGCGGATCACCGCCACCGGCGTATCTTTGGTTCTGCCGTGCTTCACAAGGTTGGCGACGATAACCGGAAGGTTTTTTATACCCATGAAAAAGACGAGGGTTCCAATCCCGGTCGAGATTTTGTCCCAGTGGATATTGGATTCGTCTTTAGTGGGATCCTCGTGGCCGGTGACAAAGGCGACCGTCGCTGTATAATCGCGGTGCGTCAGCGGGATGCCAGCATAGGCAGACGCGCCCGCCGCCGCAGTCACCCCCGGCACGACCTCAAACTTAAGCCCGGCTTTGACAAGCTCCTCCGCCTCTTCGCCGCCGCGTCCGAAAATGTACGGGTCGCCGCCCTTGAGCCTTGCCACAGACTTGCCCTGACTACATTTTTCTACGATCAGGCTGTTGATATTATCCTGCGACATGGTGTGCGCGCCGCCCATCTTCCCAACATAGATTATCTCCGCATCTTTGCGGGCGAGGGAGAGAAGCTTTGGGTTCGCCAGATAGTCGTACACGACAACATCACATGTCTGTATAAGCTCGCGGCCCTTGACGGTAATCAGCCCAGGGTCGCCCGGCCCGGCGCCGATGAGGTATACGATTCCTTCGGACATGCCTTGAAATTTCCTTTGAAAATAAAATTATAAAATGAAGAGGCCGGTTGTAAGCCGGATCTTGTGCTCATCCACAAGGGATGAACGACGGCCATTCCTCTAGCCGCGCCGTTGCCGGCGTGGTCAAGCGGCCTACCCGGAGGCTTTAAGGCGAGCAACCTTACTTCACACCCTTTCGGATGTGTCGCGCCTCCCTATTTGGCCTTGCGCCGGGCGGGGCTTGCAATGCCAGCGGTGTCGCCACCGCCGCGGTGAGCTCTTACCTCGCCATTTCACCCTTACCGCGCCTTTCCGAAGAAAAGCGTGGCGGTATATTTTCTGTTGCGCTTTCCCTGGGGTCGCCCCCGCTCTCCGTTAAAGAGCGCCCTGCTCTGCGGCGTCCGGACTTTCCTCCCGCCCGCTTACGCGGGCCGACGGCCGTCCCCCGGCCTCTTCAACGTCATTCTACCCGGTTTT
>Ga0315281_10003253_pt1 | contig 23867 bp, 19 predicted proteins | sample YL17G07_0_MG_FD_204540 | JGI IMG/M metagenome (GOLD analysis project Ga0315281, IMG submission 204540) | Sediment microbial communities from Yellowstone Lake, YNP, Wyoming, USA - YL17G07_0 | ecosystem: Environmental > Aquatic > Freshwater > Lake > Sediment | place: USA: Wyoming | collected... | reverse complement strand
TGTCCCCCCCGGTGTCCGCCACGATGACCGTGATCCAGAACGACTGGCCCGCGTAGACGACCTGGGGCGTGACGACGACGTAATGGACGCCCTGCTGGAGGAACGGCGCCGTCAGGCCCGGGTTCTCCTCGTTCCCGCTGTTGTATATGCAGAGAACGTCCCCCGACACGCCCGTGGCGAGCCTGGTCATGCGTATGTTCCGCTTGCGGGCCGGGGCGGCGAACCCGACGAACGAGACGCACTGGTCGGGACCGCCCGTGGTGTACGTCTCGGTCCGCCCGTCGTCGGTCTCCATCTTGATGGCCATGCCGGTCTTGGGGCAGAACACGTTGATCGCGTACAGCTCCGGGCTGGTGCCGTTCGTCCCGGCCTTGTCCTCGCTCTGGTTCACCCAGAACTCGGCACCGGTCTGTTTGCCCGTGACCGCGCTGAGGACGGCCCCGCCCCCGTACCCGGTGAAGATCTTGATCCCGTGGAAGATCTGGATCGCCCCCCCGCCCAGGTGTTCCACCTTGTAGACCGAGCTCCCGGGGTTGTCGAACAGGGTCCCGTCGTTCGGGTAGAGGCGCGGGTTCAGGGCCGTCAGCAGGCCCGCGGGCACGATGTTGATCCCCTTTAGCATCCATTGTCCCGACGTCCCGCGCAGGGCGGCGGGCAGCGCGGCCGATCCCGCGGTCGTGTCCGGAACATACACGGAAACGCGGTAGGTCGCGTCCGTGCCGCCCACGTTGCCCACGTCGCCGCGCGGCGGATTGCAGGAGCCGCACGTCGAACCGTAGAACATCTGCCCCGCGAGCCCGACCGTGGTCCCGCTTTCGCGGACCGGCATGACGGTGCTGTCGTTGTAGCAGGGGCATCCGCACCCCAGCGTGTTCATCATGTTGTAGCCCTGCCAGACGATCAACTGCGACTGGGAGGAGATGCTGCGGTAAGCCCCCTCCTGGGAGTCCGCGGTGCCCAGGAATGTTGCTATGCTCTCGCCCGCGATGTCGTAGGTCGTAAGGTAATCCCACGCGAGCGACGTGTAGTTGAACTGGAACACGTGCACGGTCGTCGGCACCGTCGTGTCTATTCCCCCGTACGGCGTCTTCCCGGTGTTGATGAAGATCCACGTGGTGCCCTGGGCGCTGCCCGGTACTTCGTTGTACCCGGTCTTCCAGCCGTAGTGGATCAGCCCCGTGTACGAGAGCGTCGAGGAGCCGCCGTACATGTGGTAGTCCGAGCACTGGTGCCCTATCGCCTGCATGTTCATCCAGACGACCGGGGCGTTGGAGGTGAGCTTGTAGAGGTGCTGGAAGGGATAGGCCGTCGTCAACAGGGCGTCATATACGGCCGGGATCCGCTCGACCTTGCATCCCGCCTTGCTCGTCGGCATCGAGCCGATGCCGCCGGCGGGGCACTTGTCGCCGCTGCCCGGGAACCCGCCGATGCAGTCGCCTATGAGGCAGCCGATCGACATCGAGACGCCCCCGCCGATGGCGAACGCGTCGGCGACATCCTCGAGCGCGCGCAACTCGAACTGGGTCTTCTTGTTGAGCGGAAAGAAGGTCGTCCGGGACGACTGCTCGTGGTTCTTCGAGCTCGCGACGAAATTGAGGTAGCTGACATAGGTGACCGGCAGGACGATCGGCGCGAGGTGGGCGAAGTTGGCCGGATTGCTGGAATGACCCGTCCCGCCCACGATGCCCGTCCTCCCCAGTTCGAGCAGACTCATGACGTTGATCGCCGTGTCGCCCGCCGGCGTGCTGGCCCGCACCTGCGCCTTCCACCGCAGTTCGATCGTCATGCCCGGCGGCATGTCCAGCTTCCACGTCAGGATCGTCTTCCCTCCGGGCAACAGCTTCCCCGGCGACGCCGCGGCACAGCCGCTGGGAGTCATCGTCCAGCCGGTGCACGGGTCGTCGAACCCGCAGTTGTCGCACCACGAGTTCAACTGCGGCGGGACGGTGTCCCAGACACGCACATCCCACCACTTCTTCGTGGTCGACAGGTTCTTGATGTAGATTCCATAGATCATCTCGTCGGGCGACTGCCCCAGGGACGACGAGAAGAGCAGGTCGTTGTCGCCGATCAACCACAGCAGGAAGCGCCGCACCACCGTCTGGGCCGGGTCGCTGTCCGCGTGGGAGCACGTCGCCCCGGCGAAAGTGCCGCTCGCCCGGTTCTCCACCCGCGCCCCCTCCGGGGCCGCCACGTCGCCCGACCCCGGCTCGAAGCCCTCGCCGTTCCCCCAGTCCACGGTCACCGCGAACGAGATCTCACCCGTCGGTCCGCCGCCGGTCGCCAGCGGGCCGGGGAACGTCCAGCGCAGGGTGGGCGGCGGACCCCATTCCGGGTCGTACCCGACGTCGGTCGGCGGCGAGGCGCTGCCATCGACAAAGTGCGTGTACTCGGGGAGCGTGTCCACGACCGTGATCGACCCCAGGTTGCCCGTCCCCGCCCGCCCGTACCAGACCGTGAACCAGATCGTATCCCCCGGAACCGCGTTGACCGGTCCCTCCGTGTAGACGTAGCGGATCGTGTGCCCCGCGCCCCCCGAGGCCCCCGACGGCGCCTGGCAGCCCTGGTTGTCCGTGATCCCTCCGTCCCAGTTCTGGCTGGTCAACCCCATGCGCACCGTGGCGCCGTCCGCCGGACACGGCGCCACGTCCGCGTAGATGCTCATCGTCAGATACCCCCCGCAGGCCGGGTTCCCGCACAGGTCCGGACAGCCGGAAAAATCCGGGGTGTTTCCGGCCCATGTCCACGCGGGCGCCGGCCCCGCGTCGGTCGGATACACGCCCCGGTAAGTGAGGGTCATGAGCCCCGAGGTCGTCGCCCCGCACTCGAGCTCGACGTACACCGCGGTGAAGTCCGTATTGACGGCGCTGCCGAAGTTCACGATCGTGATCCCCTGGATCACCTCGGTGCCAGGAGTGCCTTCGTAAAACCACAGCTGTTCCGAGGCGACCAGGACCCGGTACCAGTTCGGGTACAGGGTCATCGGTGAGACCGTTCCGTCGTCCCAGCCTTCCTGCAGGCAGGCATCCGCCCGCGCGCCCGCGGGCGCCATGAGGCACAGTGCCACCGCAAGAACCGTCCCGCGCCCGATCAGGGGAATCCTGCCAGCTCCCACGGGCCTATTTTACGCCTAGGGCGGAGGCGTAAGATGGGGACCGCGATGCGGTACCGCACACTGGGAAGGACCGGGCTCCGGGTCTCCGAAGTCAGCCTTGGCGGGCTCTTCTTCGGCAAGCTCGCGAAGGGGCGCGACACGGCCGCCACGATCGCGGCCGCCAACGCGGCCGGCATCAATTTCATCGATACCGCCAGCGCCTACGAGGGAAGCGAGAAGGACCTGGGGAGAGCGTTCAGGAAGACCCGTCTCCGCGAGAAGTTCGTCGTCGCCACCAAGTGGTGGCCGTACGACAAGACCGGCAAGAAGATCCTCCAGGACCCCGCGGCGATGCGCCGCTCGGTCGAGAAATCGCTCAAGAGCCTGGGAACCGACCGGGTCGAGGTCTTCCAGTTCCACTCCGTGACCAACCCGGGCGACACCGCCGCCATCCTCTCCGGCCCCCTCCGGGAGGAGACCGAGAAGCTCAGGAAGGAGGGCAAGATCCGGTTCACGGGGATCAGCAACTCGGGCGAGTGGGACAAGGATGACCGGCGGCTCCAGGAGGCCGCCCGGAGCGGCTGGTTCGACACGGTCATGCCCGAGTTCCTGCTCTTCCGCCAGCGCCCGGCCAAGTCCCTGTTTCCCGTCTGCGCCAGGCACAACGTCGGCGTCATCACGATCATCCCGCTGGGCCAGGCGGCCTGGGGCTACGGGCTCCGCGACCGCAAGTACCTGGCGGATTCCCTCAAGGCGCTGGTCAAGAAGGGAAAGCTCCCGGACAAGCCGGCTTACCGCCGGGACGACGTACTCGACTTCCTGCTCGACGGGAAGACGAAGACCATCGCGGCGGCGGCGTTGCGGTTCTGCCTCTCGTTCCGGGAGGTGTCCACCGTGTGCTGCGGGACGAACGACCCGGCCCACATCGCCGAGAACGCGGCCGTCAGCAAGGCCGGGCCCTACCCCCCCAGTAAACTCGCCCGCGCCGCCGCCTTGTTCGGCGGCATCGCCTAGCGAAAGGGCTACCCCCCCGCCGTCAGGCGGGGATACCGGCCTTCCGGAAGATGTCCGCCATCGCGGCGGAGACCACGCGGAGCCTCTCCTCGTCCGAGGGCAATGCGTTGAGCTCCTTCTTGAACGGCTCCGGCGTCACCGGCCCGTCGTACCCGATCGCCTTCAGCGCCTGCAGGAACCCGGCGATGTCGATGACGCCCGTCTCGCCGGGCAGGCACCTCCGGTTGTCCACGAGGTCGTCCAGCGCCACGCCGCTTGGCGCGTCGTTCACGTGCACGTACACGACGCGCTCCGGCGTGAGCTTCCGGATCGCCTCGACCGTGCCGCCCGACGCGTGCCAGTGCCAGCAGTCGAGCAGGAGCCCGGCGTTCGGCCCGATGGCGACACACAACTCCACCATTCGCTCGAGGGAGTGGATGAACTCGTGCGCCTTGTTCTTGTAGAGCGTCTTCGGACCGAGGAACTCGAGGCCCACCCCCACCCCATGGTCGGCGAGGATCCGCGCGATCGGGGTGAACCGGTCAACGTGGAACTTCCAGTTCTCGGCGTCCGGGCGATTGTCGTCCCAGGACAGGATCCAGGTGAACGTGCGCTTGGCGCCCAGCGCCGCCCCCGCCTTGGCCAGCCGCGGCAGTTTCTCGAGGTCCGCGCGCCACGCGGCCTCGTCCCCGCGCCAGTTCGTCGGCAGACCCCATCCCGCCGCGATCACCCCGCCCTTCGTGAACAGGCCGTGGACCGCCGCCACGCCCTCGCGGTCAATGAGGTCCGCGGCCTCGCCCACCGAGAACTCGGCCCCCTTGAACTTCGCCGACTTCGCCTTCGCGACGAGATCGGACAGGTCTTTGGTCTTTACCCCTATCGCCCCGGGACTCAATGTTGAGTACATAAGACCCCCATCATCCTCCACGCCTGCCCCCAAAGCAAAGGGCAGGCCCAGCCCCCGCTCCCGCCGTTCGTGTAACATCCTGGCGTCCGGGGCTGTCTCTTTGATTGGAGGGGGTGAACCATGGCTGACGATGCGGACCTGGTCCGGCAGGCACTCGAAGGACGCGGCGAGGCTTTCGGGGAGCTCGTCCGCCTGCACCTGCCGCGCGTCCTGGCCGTGTGCCGGAGGTACGCCGCCGGCGAACCCGACGCCCAAGACCTCGCGCAGGACGCGTTCGTGCGCGCGTACCTGAAGCTGGGCCAGTTGCGGGACCCGGAACGCTTCGGATCGTGGCTGGGAGCCGTGGCGCGGTCCGTGTGCGTGAACAGCCTCCATGGCCGCAATCCCGCGGTCCTGGAAGGCGCCGGCGAAGACCGCGAGCTGGAGGTCCCCAGCGACGATCCCGGACCTCACCAGATGGCGGAGGCGCGGGAACTTGCGGACGCCATTCTCCGCCACATCGGCAGGCTCCCCTACGAGTACCGGGAGCCGTTCGAGCTCTACTATCTCGGCCAACTCTCGCACAAGGATATCGGGACGAGAATGGGAATCACACCGGGCAACGTGCGCACCCGCCTCCACCGGGCCAGGAAGATGATGCGTTCCTGGTTCTCGGCATTCGATCCCGGGGGCGTTTCGGCATGGAGCAGGGAACTGAGGACATTGCTGCCGTTCGGCAGGACCCGAGAGGAGGGTATCGCGATGGCGTTGAACTACGCGGAAGCGAAGCACAGGGTGTTGCGGGGCGACAAGGTCGTGACGATTCGCGCCATGACCCGGGAGGATATCCCGGCCGTCTTAAGGTACGACTCCGAGAGCTCGGGCGCCATCCCCCGGCAGAACCTCGAGGAGCCGCCGGGATACGAGGACACTCCCGGGGGCCCCTGGTCCAACGAGAAACTGCTCCTTGAGCACTTCAACAAGTATCAGGCGCACGGAGGCCTAAGCCTGTTGGCGTTCGACGACACCGGCCGGGTCGTGGGCATGGTCGATCTCTGGAAGGCGGACGAGCCCGAGCCGTTCGGGCTGAGCCTGGACGTGGAATACATCAGCCAGGAGGACGACTACTACCCGCTGGGGCTGAGCCTGGTCCTCCTGCGCGAGGCCGAGAAGGTGGCGGCAACGGCGCGCATCCCGTGGCTGGACGTGGGAACCAACACGGCCGAGGATACGTACAACCATATGCGTCATTTCGGGCTCAGGGTCTTCTACGAGTACGACCACGTCCTCTGCGACTGCCGGAGGAAGCCGGCCGGCGGGAGGCCGGCGAAGAGAATGCTGACCCCGCGCGGGCTCGGTTTCGCCGGGATGCTCAAGGTGGACCACTGGAGCCCGACGGACCTCCGGTTCGAGAGCGACGAGGAGCTGGCGTACATCGCGGAACTCAAGTGGCCCGACGGCCGCGCGATCCTGGAGTTACTCGGGCCGACGGTTGATGACATCTGCCTGCCGGTGCCCAAGAACAAGCCGGTCCGTTGTCACCTATACGTGGATGCGGCTTCGCTCAAATCAACGGCCGGAATGAGCCGGGTCCTGGCCGAGTGCGCCTCGCTGGCCGGCGAGGCCGGGGCCGAGCAGATCGAGCTCCCGTGCGCCTCGGATGCCGGCCTCGACGCGAGCCTCGTGGACGTCATCAGGCGGGACTACATGTACGCCTGGTTCCGCAAGAAGGTGGAGTAGCCCCGGCTCAGTCCCCGCGCATCACCTCGATTGCCTCGGGGCGCACGCGCGCGGGCCGGGAACCGATGGCGGGCTTGAGGGTCCAGGCCTGGCGCCTGGCCAGGGCCATCATCGCGGGAGCCCGGAAACCCCGGGGGAAGACGGTCCAACCCCAGAGTCCGGGATCGTCGTCCGCCACGTACTTAGCCGCCGCGAGCCGGGCGGCAGGGATCGTGACGAACGCGGGGCGACGGCGGCCGGAGAGCAACGGCCGGACCGCGGCGGCGACCGCGACGAGCCACGACTCCGGCGGGACCGCGACACTGCCGACCCAGACCGCCGCGGGAAGCCGGCCGTGCAGCCGCATGAACCCGGAAACATCCGCGGCGGTACGCTTGACCTGGCTCCACTCGGCGCGCACCGGTCGCGCGAGGACGGGGACCGGATCCGCGGGCCCGAACGGCGTCTCTTCCAACCGGACGGCCCCCAGGCCTCCCCCGGCGGCCGCCTCGTTGAGCAGGAAGAAGACGTCCGCCGCCGCGAGCGCGTACCCGTCGCGCCGCTGGAACGTGACGCGGGGAGTCACGGCGCCCGCGATCGCGGCGAGCTCCCGGCGGCCGAACCGCCGGCCGACGGCCCGGTCGCGGTACAGCCGCGCGGCGGCCCCGGGGGTGATGAACTCGACCTCGGGGAACGAACGCAGGAACCGGATGTATCCCTCGAAGTTCGCGAACGCGGCCGCCACCCCGGCCGGGTTCTTCGCCGGCGGCAGCCGCCAGCGCTCGCGCGGCGGATTGGCGCCGCGGGCGAAGTTCACGGAGTCCCAGAACGCCCGGTGCACGAACTCGCAGGGGTGGTAGACGATGCTCACGAGACCCCCCGGTCCCGAAACGGAACCGCGGAGTTTAGCCATGCGGCGGAACACCCTCGCCCGGCGGCCGAGGTCGCGCCGGATCGCGAGGAAGGCGCGCTTCGCCGCCTCGAGATCCCCTGGATCCTTCAGCTCGACCCGGGTCTCGTGCCTGAGCCGGAAGAACGTGAGCGCGCCGCCATAGAAGTGGGGCTCCCCGTCCAGCCCGACGTGCCGGCCCGAGTCCATGTAGACCGGCATCCCCCATTTCCGCATGGCGCCGAACACCTGCGGCCCCCACGAACTGCCCGGCTGGCCGTAGCACGCGGGCCGCACCCCGAAGATCCGGCGCACGTCTTCGTAGCCCGGCCCCTCGCGCCGGAGGAACTCGGCCACCCCCTCGTCCCAGCCCAACGGCGAAAGGTGCTCCGCCACCGTGGGATGCACGCTGTGGAAGTCGGTGTGGTAGCCGATCTCGTGCCTCTTGAGGGCGGCGATCACGTCCCGGCGGCCCCGGCGGACGAGCACGCGCGCCTTCTCCCCGACGAGCTTGAACACGGCCCGGATGCCCTGCCGGGTCAGGAAGGCCGCCAGCCTCAGTGTCGCGTCGTCGTCGGCCGGCAGGAGGTAGTCCTCCGTGTCGAACCAGAGGATGATCCGGATCGGCGCGCGCGACATGCGACGATTGTACACGCCGCCCCGGCGGCCGGAGACGGGACTCCTCCATCGCTCCCGGAGCGCCGCCTGGATGGCCTGCCGCCCTCCCGGACTACTCTCCGAGATGGATCATGGTGTCGAGGACGGTGTCCTCGGCCTTGATCATGCGGGCGTTGGCCTGGATTATGCGCTGGGCGATGAGCATGTCCAGCATCGCGCCCAGCAGGTCGGAGCCGTTCGACCCCTGCACCGTGACCAGGGTGTCCTGGGCCGTCGGCACCACGGTCTGGATCAGCCCGCCGCTGAGGACACCGCCCTGCCGCGCAACGGCGGACAGCTTCACCACCAGGATGTCGCGGAACGCGGTCGGGGAAGCCGGTGGCGGAGGATTCCCTCCCCACGCGGATGGATTCGCCACGACTCGGGCCGACTTGTCGAGAAGCGCAAGACCCGCCTGGAGCCCCGCAAAGGAGCTCGCGAAGATGTCGCTCAGCGCCATGGGACCATTCCTTCTGCCTTGGGCCCGCTTCCGTCGGTCGGCGGGCCGGACAGGGCCTCCCCGCGCTGGGGACCGGCCCCGGTATTTCCTGCCGGCCCTATGGTACCACCGCCAGGGAGCACCGCGGAGCGACCGTCTTCACGTCGCTGGACGCGTCCCGGAGCCGGACGGCCCGAACGGTCCCCGTCCCCGGCGGGGTGTCCCCGGGACCTTGGGGTCGGATATGCTGTTGCCGATGAAGAGGGGATGGATCGTGCTCTTGGGCGCGTGGCTCCTGCCCGCATCGCCGCAGGCCGGCCTCTTCCCCTTCGTCCTCCCCTGGGATGACGCGTCGCCGGGGATCACGGACCTGAGCGGGTGGATCCCCAAGCCCGCTGGCAAGTACGGCCACATCCGCGCCGGCCCGGGCGGCCACCTCTACGCCGGCCAGGAGCGCATCCGGCTCCACGGCGTGGACCTCGCCTTCAGCGCCAACTTCCCCGCCAAGGACGACGCGGACAAGATCGCCGCCCGGATGGCCAGGTTCGGGATCAACATCGTCCGGTTCCACATCATGGACATGTCGCGGTTCCCCGAGGGTCTACTGGCCCGCAACGGCACCAATACCCGCGACCTCGACCCCGAAGCCCTCGACCGCCTCGACTGGTTCTCGTCCCGGCTCAAAGGCCACGGCATCTACAGCTACCTCTGCCTCCTCAACTACCGCCCCTTCAACTCCGCCGACGGCCTCCCCAAGGAGATCGAGCAGATGGGCGATCCCTTCCAGGGCCGTCACGTCGTCGGGTTCTGGGACACCGGAATCCTCGACCTCCAGAAGGCGTACGCCCGCGCCATGCTCTCCCGCCGGAACCCGTACACGAAGCTGACCTGGGCCGAGGACCCGGCCGTGGCCTTCGTCGAGATCAACAACGAGAACGGCCTGATCCACGCCTGGCTGGGCGGCACGGTCGACCAACTGCCCGGGATCTTCCTCGCTGATCTCAAGGCGCAGTGGAACCGGTGGCTGAAGGCCCGGTACGGGTCGACGGCGAAGCTGAAGGACGCGTGGGGCGCCAGCGAGGAACCCCTCGGCGGCGAGATGCTCGCCAACGCCGGGTTCGCCCGCGGCACGGACCCCTGGAAGGTGGAACTGCACGAGGGCGCGGAGGCGACGGCGACCGCGGCCGGCGAGGTCCCGGACGCACTACGCGGCACGAAGTCCGTCCGGCTCGCCGTGACGAAGTTGGGCACCCAGGAATGGCATGTCCGGTTCGAGCAGACCGGGCTCAAGGTGCTGGCCGGCCGCCCCTACACCCTCTCGTTCTGGGCCAAGGCCGGCCCCCTTGCCAGTGGGCCCTCGGCCTTCTCGGTCAGCATCGAGCAGGCGCACGAGCCCTGGCGGTATCTCGGGCTGGCCGGCCGGGCGGACCTCACAACCGGGTGGAAGCGGTTCCAGTTCGTCGTGGTCATCGACCCGGGCGAGGACGACGCCCGGCTTGTCTTCGATCCCCCCATGAAAATCGGCACGTACTGGCTCGCGGGCGTCTCGCTGCGCCCCGGCGGCGTATTCGGCCTGCGCCCGGACGAGCGGCTGGAGGCCGGCACCGTCGAGGCGTTCTCCAAGTCCCAGGTCGGCGAGCGCACGCCCCGGGCCCAGCGCGACTGGATCCGATTCCTCTGGGAGACCGAGGACCGGTACTGGCAGGCGATGCACCGCCTCCTCAAGGACGACCTCAAGGTCCGGGGACTCGTCATCGGGACCGTCGTCGGATGCTCGACCCCGAACCTGATGGCCAGGCTCGATGCCATCGACGCCCACGCCTACTGGCAGCACCCGGTCTTCCCCGGCCGGCCGTGGGACTGGCAGAACTGGTTCGTCAACAACCGCTCCATGGTCAACGATCCCGGCGGCACCCTGCCCGGCCTGGCGCTTCGGCGCGTGCTGGGCAAGCCCTTCTGCGTCACCGAGTACGGCCACGCCGCCCCCGCCGGGTTCGTGGGCGAAGGAAGCCTGCTCCGCGACGCCTACGCGGCCCTCCAGGACTGGGACTATGTCTCGACCTCCCGGTACTCGCACCACTCCGACTGGGACATAAAGCGCATCCGCAACTGGTTCGACATCGACACGCACCCGACCAAGATGCTCACCATGATCCCCGCCGCCGCCATGTTCCTCCGCGGCGACGTCTCCGCCGCGCGGGAGGTGGTGGTCGCGGCTCTCAGCCCCGACCAGGAAATCGACGCCCTGCGCCACGGCAACCCGTGGGACCTGGTCCACGCCGGCACCGCCGGCGTTGCCCCCGAGACTTCCCTCGTCCACCGCGTCGCCATCGCGGTCGGGGGAGAGGCACTCCCCGCCACCGCCCTCCGTCCGGATCAGGCCCTACCCAAGGGCCCCCGGTACGTCTCCGACACGAACGAGCTGGCCTGGGATCTGACCGATTCCAAACGTGGCGTGGTCACCGTCGATACGAGATCCAGCAAGGCCGTCGTCGGCTACGGCGCCGGGAAGAAGTTCGACCTCGGCGGCGTGCGTATCGAACCGGGCCCGACCATGCAGGACGGCTGGAGCGCCATCACCGTGACCGTCATGGACGGCGACCTCGCCTCCCGCCCCGTCCGCCTCCTCATCACGGCCACCGGCCGCGCCGAGAACACCCGCATGGGCTGGAAGAACGCCGAGCTGACCAGCGTCGGCGGCGATTGGGGCGAAGCCCCCACCCTCGTCGAGGGCATCCCCGCCCGCATCACCCTCCCCCTGCCCGCGAAGTCCGCGAAGGCCTGGCCCCTGGACGAGCGCGGCCAGCGCCGGTCGCCCCTGCCCGTGGCGTCATCCCCCTCCGGCCTCGCCCTCCTGACGATCGGCCCCCAGCACCAGACACTCTGGTATGAGGTGGAGGTAAAGTAGCGGTTGGATTCGTTCCGGAATCCAATGATCCACGCAGTGTCCCCAGCCTCCCCTCAGCGGTCGCGGGACTCGAAGTGATGCTCCCAGTCGCCACCTGCGAGGCGAAATGAGTAGCCGCCTTTGCAGTAGCCGGGACCGCCCGGACGCTCCATGAACTTTACTTCCATGACGTCGCCCTTCTTCACCTCGTACGGCTTCTCGAGCGGGAAGACGACCCTTCCCCAGTGCGTCGGCGGCGCCGCGGGAGCATTGGTCAGCCGGACACCTCCCGATAGGACCGCATCGAACCAGCCGGCGAGTCCGTCCGCCCTGCCGTCCCGCGTGCACACGAACTTCATCTCTGCCACCCGGGGCGAATCAGCCTCGGCAACCGTTCCCCTCTGGCCGTCGAAATCCCAGAGCCGCACCGGGTCCGCCAGCAGGTTCTCTTCCATCACGTGATGCGACGCATACCGGAGTTCGTCGGCAAAGACACCCCACACGGGACTCGTGTCCGCCCCGTACGGCTTCGAGAGCCAGAACCGGCGCTCGTTGTCCAGGACCGCATCCTCCGTGGGTGCCATCCACGCCGTTACCCGTGCCGGGATCATCTTCCCGCCCGGCTTGAGCCATGCGTCGCGGGCCCGGAGGAACACGGGGAACATGTTCTCATCGTTCCCCAGGGCGCCCATCCATTCGAACACGATGACATCGGCCTTCTCGGCGAGGCGGGCATCCTCGATCCGGGCATTCAGCACCTCGACAACGCCGGCCAGCCCGGACTTCTCGACGATCTTGCGGGCCGTGTTCGCGACACCGGTCGGCTCGACCGCGTAGACCTTCCGTGCACCCGCCCTGGCCGCCAGGATGGCCAGGATGCCCGTCCCGGTTCCCACGTCCAGGACGATATCCCCGGGCTTCACGGCATCCTTGAGTGCGCTCTCGAACGCCCTGACCCGCGTCTCGTCCTGGAGCATGATCCGGTGGAGGCAGAGCTGGTCATACTGGGCGCCGTGTTCAGGTTCCGTCAATGCTCCTCCTCCTGCCCCCCCGCTATGGTCTTCCAGAACGCAAGCAGTTCAGGAACATCCATTCTATCCTTCGAGTTGGCGACCGCGAAGCCGCTCTCCCACTTCTTCCACCATTCCCCCACGCGTGGTCTAATACCGCCATGAAAGCCTCCAAGGGGTGGAAGCTCCTCGGGTTGGCCGGAACCCTGGCCCTCGTGGTGCTGGCCGGCTCGAAGCCGGTGCTCCAAGCCATTAGTCGGGCCGCCCATCCGCCGGGAGCCATGGCGTGGCGGGGGTTCCTGACGCTGCAGGCTTCCGTCAATGATTTCAGTGAGATGAAGCGGCTTGTGGGTCAGCAGCTCCCGCGGCTCCACTGCAATGTCTTCGTTCTGCAGATGGGCAACTTTCGATTCCGGAAGCACGCCGAGGCCGGTGACGGGTGGGATGTGTGGTCGAAGGCCCAGGTGCGCGAACTCGTTCGCATTGGCAAGAACGCCGGTGTCCGGGTCATCCCGTTGTTCCAGTGCCTCGGTCACCAGGAAGACTACCGGTTGCCGCATTCGCCTCCGAACAGCCTCCTGCGAGCTCACCCGTACTTCGAGGAACCGCCTGACGCCAGCGTGCCCCAAACCGACGTGACATCCGACCAGTTCTATGGCCGTTCATGGTGTCCCCTGCACCCCAGGGTCATGCCCATCATTAGCGACATGATCGGGGAACTGCTGGACGCCTTCGGCACCGGCGCGATCCACGTCGGCATGGACGAAGTCTTCGGCATTGCCAGCAAGAAGTGCCCCCGCTGCGGGGGGAAGGACCCCGCGGGGCTCTTCGCGAAAGCCGTCAATGATCTGCACAAGGTCATCGTTGAAGAACACCACGCCACGATGCTCATGTGGGGTGACCGGCTCCTTGATGCCAAGGCTCTTGGTCAGAACGGGTACACCGCGAGCTGGAACAACACCTATGGCGCCATCGACCTGGTCCCGAAAGACATCGTGATCTGTGACTGGCATTACGACCTGCAGAGGAACTACCGCTCGTTGGACGTCTTCCTCAGCCATGGATTCCAGGTCTGGCCGACGGTGTATGACAGTTGGCCGAATGGTCTGGCCTTCATCAAGGCGGCGCGGAGGAGACGCGATCCGCGAGTCCTCGGTGTCCTGGCGACACACTGGGCCGCGCCTGGCGGGTGCGCGCGGCTGTTCGATGCGGTCAACCCCCTCGCCACTTCACAGCCTTCTCCGGAGGAGAAGGGGGGGCTCGCTCAGCTTGCCGTTTCGGCCCGGGCGTGGCGGGAAGCCTGGCGACCGAGGTAATCCGAGCCTGCAGGCACCAGCTGCTGACGAGAACGGGCGACGCCCGCTCTTCTTGCCGCTGAATGCGCCCCGGAATCCAATGGTCCGAAGACTGTCCCCATCCCCGACTTCACCCCCCCACGATCTCGGAAAGCCCCTCGACCACCCGGTTGACCGCGTCTTCGCCGAGGTGCCCGATCCGCTGGCCCAGCCGCTCGACGGCCAGGGTGCGGACCTGGCTGATCTTCACCCATCCCGGTTCCCGCAGGACGCCCGGCGGCACCTCCTCCGTCAGGGGAAATCCCGCTCGTTGCGGCTGGCTCGTCAGGGCCATTGCGATGACGGTCCCGGAGTGCAGGTTGAAGACATCGCGGCTGATGATGAGGACGGGCCGCCGTCCAGCCTGTTCCTTTCCGCGCGTCGGTTCAAGGTCGGCCCAGCAGATGTCCCCGCGCAGCAGCTTCACCATGCTTCGCCCGCCAGCCGCTCCTGCGCAAGCGTTCGTTCCTCGCGCCTGTCCAGTTTCTTCACTTCCTCCGCGAGCCTGTCCCGCTTCCACCGTTCCTGCCGCTCCCGGAGCGCCGCCTGGATGGCCTGGCTCCGGTTGGGATAGCGGCCTGCCCGGACCCAGCCATCCACCGTGCGCAACAGCTCCCGCTCCACCGTGATCGCCACCTTCACCGCCGCCATGGGTCACCTCCTGGTATTACGATACATCATACCGTCATCCCGGGCTATTCCCCAGGATAGCCCGCGCTACAGATGAACGGAACACTCTTCATATCGTTGGATTCGTCCCGGAATCCTCCCTAGAAGTTGGCGTCCATCTTCCGGTTCTTGATGATGAAATCCACGACCTCCCGGATGTTCGCGTGCGCGACACTGATCCGCGTGTCCGCACAGCCGTAGTAGAGGTCGAGCTGCCCGGTCGCCTCGTCGTGGACCAGCGAAGTGGGGAAGACCACGTTGAACACGTCCCCGATCCGTTCGTAGTCCTCGGTCGGCGCCAGGAGGTAGCGCACGCCCCGGTGCAGGACCTTCCAGGGCTGTTTGCGGTCCAGGATCGCCCCGCCCGCGCAGTAGACCATCCCGGTGGCCATCATCCGGACTCCGTGGAAGATCATGAGCCAGCCCTCCTTGACCTCGATCGGAACCGGTCCCGGACCGATCTTGAGCCATCCCCACCCCCCGCCGTGCTCCATCACCATGTGGTGTTCGCCCCAATGGATGAGGTCCGGGCTCGACGACAGGAAGATGTCCGCGTCGCCCCCGCCGCTGGGCCGGTGCAGCATGACGTACTTCCCGTTGATCTTGCGCGGGAAGAGCACGCCGTTCCGGTTCTGGGGAGGGAACGGCAGCCCGACGTGCTCGAAGGTCTCGAAATCCCTGGTCTTGATCACGCTCACGCTGGACTTGTGTCCCCAGCACCAGAGGCAGTAGACGATGTAGTACGTGTCCCCGATCCTCGTGATCCGGGGATCGAACGCCTTGCGCGCGGGATCCGGCGAGTCCGAGTAGGGATTCTTCACCTTGATCCACGTCTTCTCGATGTTCCACTTGTACCCGTCGTCGCTCGTCCCCTTGTAGAGACCCTCGCGCAGGCCCTGGTCGTCCACCCGGAAGAGCCCGACGTACTTGCCCCTGAACTTGGTGATGCCGCTGTTGTGGATCGCATCCACGTTGCCGCCCATCATCTCGGGTGTGATTATCGGATTCCTGGGATCGCGCTTGAAAACCTCTTCGTTCATGACATCCTCCGTGTGTAGTTTAAGAGTCCGGCCTGCGCAGTAGCGGAAGCAGTCTATCCTCCATCTGCCGCTCGATCTCTTTCAAGGTCCTCTCATACACCTCCGCCGACTCGAGATAGGGGTCGGCGATGTCGAGGGCGACGACTACGGGCTTGCCGCCCGCGCCGCCGCCGCCGAGCCCGGCCGCGATCTCGCCGGTCATGGCCACCACTATATCGATGCCCGCGAGGTCCACGTCACGGATGTGCCGTGCACGGTGCGCGGACAGGTCGTACGAGAGGAGGCGCCTGGCCATCTCGACCGCGTGGTCCGTCGCCGGCTCCCCCGCCCAGGCGCTCACCCCCCCGCTCTCGGCCCGCATCAGGTTTCCCCACCGGGTATTCGCGACGGCTTCCGCCATCGGGCTCCGGCACATGTTGCCCTTACACACGAACAGGACCCTCTTCCTGCCGTCTTCCACGCCCACGCGCTCCTCCCACCCCGAGCATTCCAGCCAAGCCACTATATCTCCGGCCAGCCTTTCGGCGCCCACGGGCGCGCCGTCATCTCCATCAGCCCCCGGCATGAAACGCTGTGGTACGAGGTGGAGGTGAAGTGGCGGCCGCTCGGCCCCACCCGGTCATGGTAGGATGAACATGGAAAGATGAAAGGCAGGCTTTCACTATTGGTGGTGGCCCCGTGACGATCCGCCGGCCGTTCCTGGAACGGGCGGTCCGGAACCGCCTGCGGACCTACCCCGTCACGTCCATCCTTGGTCCGAGACAGTGCGGCAAGACCACGCTGGCCCGGATGGTGGCCCGGGGGAAACACGTTCAGTACTTCGACCTCGAGCGAACCGCGGACTACGAGGCGCTGGGTGCCCCGGAACGGGTGCTGGGGGGATTGCGGGGTCTCGTCGTGCTGGACGAGATCCAGCGGCGGCCCGAACTCTTCAACCTCCTGCGGGTGCTCTCGGACCGGCGGCCGCTCCCGTGCCGCTTCCTCATCCTCGGAAGCGCGGCCCCGTCCATGGTCCGGGGCGTGTCGGAAAGCCTCGCGGGCCGCGTGGCCTTCGTGGACATGGGAGGTTTCACCTTTGGCGACACCGGGACGTCCGCCTCGGACGCCCTGTGGCTCCGGGGCGGGTTCCCCCTCTCCTTCCTCTCCAGATCGGACCGCGAGAGCCTGGAGTGGAGGGAACAGCTTCTCCGGACGATTCTGGAACGGGACATCCCCCAGATCGGGCCGCGCGTTCCGACGGCCGTCCTGCGGCGGTTCTGGACGATGCTCGCTCATTACCACGGCCAGACGTGGAACGCGAGCGAGATCGCCTCGTCGCTCGGGGTGTCCCATCCGACCGCCCGGAGCTACCTCGACCTCCTGACCGGAACCTTCATGGTCCGCCAGCTCCAGCCCTGGTTCCTGAACGCCGGCAAACGGGTGGTGAAGTCGCCCAAGGTCTACCTCCGCGATTCCGGCATCCTCCACGCCCTGCTGGGGCTCGGGACCCGGCGGGAACTCGAATCGCACCCGAAGATGGGCGCGTCATGGGAAGGGTTCGCCATGGAGCAGGTGCTCGCCGTCACGGGAGACCGCCAGGCCCATTTCTGGGCCACGCATGCGGGGGCGGAGATCGACCTCGTCATCGGCACCGAGACGAGACGATGGGGATTCGAGTTCAAGGCCGTGGATGCGCCGAAGATGACCAGGTCCATGGGCACCGCGCTGGAGGAACTCGACCTCAAGCACGTGTGGGTGGTCTATCCGGGGAGGAACGAGTATGCCCTTCACTCCAGGGTGACCGCGATCGGCATCGGAAGCCTGGGCAAGGCGCTGGCGGCCGTGACCGGACGCCGCTGACATCTCCGGGAGCCTGCGCCCGGGAGCACTCGCAGCATTCCAACTCCTCACCGCGAGTTTCTCAACTCCTCACCTGCGTCCCTATCGTCCACGGCGTCACCACCCCTGCAACGTCAGAGCCAGTTCTCTGCTATCAGTCCCCTGATGCGGGCGAAATGCCTTACGTTTCCCGTGACCAAGGTCAGGCCGTTCGAGGCAGCTATGGCTGCGATCATCATGTCGGCGTCGGGAATTGGCGATCCCGCTTTCTCGAGTTCGGTACGTATCCGTCCGTATTCCTCGGCGGCCCGGCGGTCGAACGACAATACCCTCACGCGTGGCCACACCACCCGCTCCAGTTTCTCCCGGAAATGAGCGGGGCGCGGGCTCCGGAATGCCCCGTAGATCAGTTCACCAGCCGTGATCGCGGAGGTGGCCTGGTGTTCCGCCGGAGTGCCCCCCAGCCTGCCCAACAGTCGGGCGGAAGGCCGAGCCGACATGAGGTTGCTGAGTACATCCGTGTCGAACAGGAACACGGATCAGGCCGCGGGCGGGCCGTGCCGTCTGGGCGGAGTGCGGCGCCGCACGACATCCGCCATGACCGCGTCGAAGCCCTTCCAGCCGGCGAACAGCCGGGCCGCGGCCAGAAGCCCTCGCGGTTGCCGGCCCCCGAGACCGTTCCCGCCTTCCAGCCGGCCCAGATCGTCGATGCTGACGATGGCCGCCAAGGGCTTCTTCCGGCGCTCGATGACGTAGCGGTCACCCGCATAGGCGGTCCGCGCCACGATCTCGGAGAACCTCTTCTTGGCCTCGGCTACGCCCAATCCCCGCGTCATGAGGATACCTCCCTGTTGGTCATTATGACCACTATAGCCCCCTTTCGGCCGGACCTCAATCCGCCCCCTCCCCGGCTGGACTTCAGGATCCGGGAGCAGAAGGGTCACCCGTTGGTTCAATGGATTCGCTCCCGGATCCAATGATCCGAAGGATGACCCCGTTCTCCCTGTGGGAGTCCGTGCCATCCGGGATGGACCTGAACGGTGAATGCTCGACAGAGCAGAGGAGGGACTTGACCGGCTCGATCATATCGGGGACACTCTTCACATCATTGGGTTCGTCCCGGGTTCCAATGATCCAAACAGTGTCCCCGAGCCGAGCTACCGCGCCGTGGCGGAGAAGGCCGAGATCCCGAACGCACTCCACTCGTTGTCGACGTCGTCGTAGAACCCGATGCCGGGCGCGCCGCTCGTCCACGGGCCGTAGTGCTTCCCGTCGCTGAACTTGTAGGTCCCCCGGTCCTCGACCTCAAGCACCTGGACCCCGTTGATGTACATGGTAATGACGACCGGGTTTGTGCCCGTGACCGTGCCCTTGAGGACGTCGCCATCCTTGAGGTAGATGGCCGGGGACTGGCTCTCCATGTTGCACCAGACCCCGTTCGGGCCGCCCCAGCTCGCGATGTGGAGGTAGGGATTGTTCGACATCAGGCTCCCGTACACCTCGTAGCCCGTGATCAACCCGGAGGCGCCGTTGATGGTGGAGCGCAGTCTGACCTCGACCTCGTGACAGGACGCGTTCTTGAAGCGCTCGTAGTCCACAATCCTGACCGTGGCCTGGGCCGTCTGGTCGGCGCCCCAGGCGCCCTTCAGGATCGCCGTGGGATCGCCGTACTTCGTCGGCTCGCTGACCCCGAAGGCCAGCCCGGGCGTCGTCTGGATGTCCCCCCAGAGATCTGCGCCCGCGACCCCGCCGTTGACCCAGATGCCGCCCTCGGAGAGCCGGGGCTCCGCCAGGGGGAACGTGGTGGCGTACGACCGGGCCCCTCCCGCGATGCCGTTCACGTTACCCGACTCGCGTGGGTGCCAGCCGGCCCAGCAGGTCGCCCGCGGCGCGGCGGACGTTGAGCATGACCCGGGGGTTGTGCGTGTGGCGCGCGGGGTCGCGGGCCACGTCGCCCCGGATTTGGGCCAGCAGGGCGCGGGCCGGAACGAGCGCGGACGCGGACTTGCGCCCGGGACGGCGGCAGGCCGACTCGAGCATCGTCAGGAGCGCGTGGTCCTCGTAGCCCTTCCGGATGACCTCCCACCGGATCGAGGAGCATATCGAGTGCTTGCCGGGGTACACGATATGCGTGTCGCCCGCCGGGAGCGGCTGGGTGTCGACGTTGTAGAGCGATCCGCCGGTGAGGTCGGTCCAGGGCGAGATCGGGACATCCATGGGCACGCCGCCCCAGAGCTTCCAGGCGCTGTAGGCCCAGTGCAGGAAGCCCTTGAGGTTCAGCGACCAGGAGAGCCACCAGATGATCCGGTGCCGGGTGGAGGGATAGTCCAGGAACCGGTTCGGGTAGATCGTCTGCGGGAAGAGGCAGACATAGCACCAGAGCTCCTCGGGATACCGGCGGTTGGACCGGTTGTGGATCTCCTGAATCTGGGGCACCTGGATGTCGCAGTAGCCGCGGAGGCCCTCGGACTCGATCGCGTCGATGCGCCGGACACCTGGAATCCACCGTTTGACCTGAGATGCAATGGCCTTCCACGAAGCCTCGTTCGCCGGGATCGGCTCGTCGGCAACATGCTGAACGAAGGTCTTCACGAGACCGCGCTCCTTGAGCCGGCCGTGGACGGCCTTGAGGAGGCCCTCGGCATAGAACGCGAACTGGCGGTCGGACATCTTCTTGCGCGAAGTGTCGATGGGCTTCCCCGCCTCGTCCTTGGGAGTCCACCGGTTGAACCCGATCTGGGAGGTCCAGTCCCCGGTGCGTCCGGCCACGTGCATCCCCTCGATCCAGTTCAGCCCCGCGCGGGTGAAGATATCCACCCACCGGTCGAGCCGGCGGAAGTCGAAGTCGAGGGAGCCGGACCGCGTGCGGGTCACGTCCACGAGATCGGTGAAGTGGGTCCCGATCATGTCCTGCTTGTGCGCGGCCATGTCCTTGGCCACCTTCCCGATCCACTCCCAGTGCTGTTCGCTCCAGGGCTCGATGTGATACCAGTCCGCAAGAGCGCCAGTGTCGAACCACTCGGTCTGGTGCATGGTCGGTGTCTCGGGCAGGGCGAAGGGCCAGACATGGACGAGGACCGGGACCTTGATGGTCTCGGTGGACCCGTACCGGAAGTCCATGGTGATCGTGAGCGTGCCCCGGTAGTCGCCGGCGGGCGCGTCGGCGGGGACCTGGACCGAAACCCAGAGCGGCTGGGTCACGCCGCCGCGTAGCCCGGGCTCGGGAGACTCAACGAAGGCATCGGGGAAGAAGGCGGGGGCCTTGCGGAGATACGTCGAGGGGTCCGTGTTCGCGGGCGGGTTGGCGTGGACCCAGACGTACCACTCCCAGAAGGCCTTGAGCCGGTCGGGGGCGATGGAATGGCCCTTGGGGCCCTTGAGGGGCGAGAACGAGAACGCGGCCTTGTTGACGCGCTTGCCTTCGGGGACCGCGATGGCGATCTGGGCGTCTTCGGTCTCGTTGCGGGCGGCCCAGAGCTCGATGGCCGCGGGCGCATCGATGGGACGGGCGGAGTCGGGGAACACCTTGTCGAGGGAGTCGGTCACCCACCACGGGCTAGCCATGTGTTATCACCTCCAGGCCATGATCATACGCCGGAAGCGGGCCGTAGTGGATCGGCATCTCCGCGGACCGCTCGGTGCGCCGGGCTGAGTGCACCTCGCTACGCGCCGACCTTGCCTTTGCGCGGCATCCTCGATCGCTCGGGCGTCCCCAAGACAGTCGCCTTCGGTGGAGCGCCCGCAGACGGGCTGACCACCTCAGGCGACGGGTCCGCCCGGCGATCTCGGACCGGTCGGCGAGCTCCGCGTCAATGCCGATCCACTCCGGCCTCTCGCGCGACTCCGAATCGGTCGGCGCAACTTCCTCACGACCCCCCTCCGGCCCGGCGACGCCGCCTGTTCGGCTCGCCCTGCGGTATGCGAGTGACACGACGGCAGTTTGCTCAATACACTGAGCAGAATATCTCAATGTACTGAGTAGTTCGTCATCCCCCGGTGTCACCCCAGCGGGCGAGAAACCGGTCGATGAACCGGCGTGGCGGCTTTTCGGGAGGCAGGTACTCCGCGAGAACCCAGGCGATGCACACGGCGACATGGTAGTCGGCGTCGCCGGTTCCCCGCGCCTGGCTCCACGCCGGATGCTTGCGGTTGACCACGATCGTGTCCTCCTCCAGCCGCGCCATCTCCTCGCGGTCCGGCTCGTCCGCGAACACGATCTTCATCGTCGGCCGGCGCGACCGGCGCGCGGACGCCGCCACCTCGTCGGGGCCGCCGGGAGGCGGCGGAACGGGCGGCTCGGACGCCTTCTCCGGCGGACCGGCGGACTCCGCCGCGGCGGCCTCCCCGAGCTCGAGCCGGACTTCCTCCGGCGCCCCTTCCCCCGCATCCGCGCCCGGCCGTCCGGCGAGCCGCCGCCCCAGGAGCGGTGAGAGCTCGGGGAAGTCCGCGAGCAATCCGTCGAGCACGCGCTCGAACCGGCGGCCGAAGTCTCCGGCCTCGCGGTCGCGCGCCGGCGGGGGCGCCGCAAGCTCCCCCATCGACTTCAGCACGGGCTCGACCGCGGCCTGAATGCCCTTCCGGAGCCGGTAGTACCTGGGCAGGTTCCGGCTGTCCTTGAGGAAGTCGGACTTGCTCGTGTTGAGCAGTTCCACGAGCTGGGGCACCTCGACCAGCCCCGTGACCGTGGCCGGGTTGCGCGGCGTGATCCCGAGCCATTCCCATCCCCGCTTGATCGTCTTCCCGTACGCCGAGACCGCGATCCCGGTCAGGGCATCGGCCAACGGCGCGGGCGCGCGGCCCACGAATCCGTACCCGGCCAGCCGCCGGACGCCGGGGGCGCGGACCCAGAGCACGGTGCGGTCGGCGAGATCGCCCGTCTCGGGCGGCGGTACCGGCCGGCCGTTGACACTGATCGCGACTCCCTTCGGGTACGCGATCCGGAGGATTTCACCCATCTGGGGAAGCAGGAGCGCCTGGAAGTGCTCCTGAATCGTCCGCTCCACGAACGAGGCCTTGAGGAGCGGCGACCCGCGGTCGCGGAACGCGATCGTGACGGCGGTGCCCGTCGGCCCCGGGACGAGCCCGCGCGGCGGCACGTAGTGCCACGGCGCCCGGCGGGGGGTCTCCAGGCACCACCGGGTAGCCCGGTGGTACCTCCCGTGCCGGGTCTCCGTGACGACGTGGTCCGCCGAGAGGAGCGCGAGCTTCGAGCCGACCCCGGCGAACCCGATCCCGCGTCCCCGGGTCTTCGTCGTCGCCGCGATGTCGTGGTAGCTCTTGAGCCCCTTGGCCGTCATCCCCCGGCCGTCGTCCGCCAGCGCCAGCGTCTGCGCGGCGACATCGACGGTGAACGCGAGCCGGGAAGCCTTGGAGTCAAGGGCGTTCGCGATCAGCTCGGTCACCACGATCTCGTCCTCGGACCACGGGTAGGCGTCCCGCAGGTCCTCGAGGAGGTGCTTGAGCTCGATGCGCGTCTCGCCCACGGCCTCCTCATCCTACAGGACGGCGGCCGGACGGGTTGAGGACGGGTTGAGGGACGTTCTTCGGATATTCGGATTCCCGGGAATTCAACGATCCAAAGGATGACCCGTCCTAGAGGTTGCCGACGCGGAGGATACGGGGAGCGCCGAGCGCCTTGGGCCAGGGGAGGATCGTGGGGATGCCGGGCCAGACGTCGAAGAAGTTGTCCGGGAGCCTCCGCTCGCCATCGAGATCAAGACAGACCCGCCAGGCGAAGGACGAAGAGGTGAAGACAGCCTTGCCGCCGGAGCCGTGGACGGAGACGCGGGCGCGGGGCCACTTCATCTCCCGGAAGAACGGGAGGAAGAGCCGGTCGCGGGCGACCTCGCGGGTGCCGTCGGTCAGCCGGGCGAACGCGACGTGCGTCTTGACCCCGAGCCGGTCCCAGCGCGCGGCGTCGAACTCGGCCAGCAGCGTGGAGGCGTTGGGCTTGAGCAGGACGGGACGGCTCTCGTTCATCGGATACTTGCCCGCCAGCGACATGATCCCGTACCGGAGCGTTCCCCCGGCCACGGCCTGGGTCTCGTTCACGCCCCAGACCCGGACCGCATCGTCCTCGCGGGTAACGACCAGGGCCACGGGGGCGAACGCCCGGCGTACGGGATGGAACGACGGGGTCCGGCGGAGGTGGTAGTCCACGACCGTCCAGCTCCGGACCGCGGGCCAGGTGTCGTTGTACATCCAGAAGATCGCGGACGCGGACGAGAACATGCGGCGGCGGAAGTTCTTTATGTATTCGGAGAGCCCCTCGCCCTGGACGACGCCGCCCCAGTAGACCCAGTCGTCGAGGGTCATGTCCCGCCGGCGCTTGCCCAGCCATTGCTCGAGCATCCGGTCCACGGGCTTCGGGGACTCCCAGTCCGAGATCGAGTTCTCGTGGACCTGCCAGCCGAACGAGTCCGGGTGGGTCAT
>Ga0315281_10003252_pt1 | contig 23872 bp, 22 predicted proteins | sample YL17G07_0_MG_FD_204540 | JGI IMG/M metagenome (GOLD analysis project Ga0315281, IMG submission 204540) | Sediment microbial communities from Yellowstone Lake, YNP, Wyoming, USA - YL17G07_0 | ecosystem: Environmental > Aquatic > Freshwater > Lake > Sediment | place: USA: Wyoming | collected... | reverse complement strand
GCATTTTTCCGGCAACCTCCTTGGCAAAGCTGGGACCGGAGAGGAAACAGAGCCGGTTATGGAACTCCCGGGGCAGGATGCTTTTGAAAACTTCAGAGAGCGGCATGAGCGTTTCGATCTCGATGCCCTTGGAAGCGCTGACAATAATGGCGTCTTTTGAGAGCAAGGAAGCGTACTGTTTCGTCACGGTCCGGACAGTGTGGGAGGGGGCGACGGAAAGGATGATCGTTTTGTTCTTGACGGCTGTTTCCAGGGAAGAGGTCACCGTAATGGAGCGGGGCAGGGCAATACCCGGGAGATAAACGCGGTTTTCCCCTGTGCGCGCCGTCTCCTCTGCCAGGTCCTTTTCATACATCCAGAGGGTTACGTCGTGTCCTTTGTCGGAAAGCAGCATGGCAAGGGCAGTGCCCCATGCCCCTGCGCCGATAACGCCGATCTTCTCAGTCATAATGCGTGGATTATAAAGGGATTAGAGGAAAGTGTCAAAAGAATTGTACGATGAAAGTGAGCGAATAATGAACACTATCTTTTTTTCGTCAAATGCGCTGCAAGTTCTCCCAGGTCATCCACGGCGAGCTCGTACGTTTCCTTCCGCGGATCGCCAAAACCGAATCGGCAAAAACAGCGGGAAAGTCCCACTCGCCGGCCGGCTTCCAAATCGGCATAGTGGTCTCCAACGATCCAGGAACCCGGAGAAGGCTGTACGCCGCATCGTTCCAATACGGAAAACAGAGCAGCCGGATCAGGCTTGAGCGGCAGACCCGAATCACCGCCAACCACCATGGAAAAATACCCATCCAGGCCGAAACCGTGAAGAATGATGTCAGTGAAATTTTGCGGTTTGTTTGTGACAATGCCGAGCTTATACCCAAAGCCGCGGAGTGTTCGGAGGGCTTCCGCTGTTCCCGGATAGAGCGTGGTTTTGTCGAGTAAATGCCGGCCGTAGTGTTGCCGCGCAACAGCCACTGCCTCGTCCAGGCGTGTGCCCGCCTCGGGCATGGCGCGGGAGATCAGGTTCCGGATGCCTTCCCCGACATAAGAAATCACCACTTCCGGCGGCAACGGTTCCAGTCCGAATTCGCGCCGGGTCAGGTTTACCACCGTTGTAAGGTCCGCCCGCGAATCGATCAATGTCCCGTCCAAGTCAAAGATGACTGCGCTATCCTTCATTGCTTCTCCGGCCGCATGTTATTTCGATATGAGGGGTAAAGGTTTTCAGGTTTACTGGTTCGGTTCGATGATGACCTTCATGCAGCCATCGGGTTTGGCGCCGGTCATGAATGCTTCGCCGATCGCGTTGATGCCGAACCGGTGCGTCACCATGTCGGTCACCGTCACTGTCCCGCGCCTGATGAGGTCGAGGGCCTGGGCGTTATCGAGGGGGGCAGCTCCATAGCAGGTTTTGATCGTGATATCGTCGCGCCAGAAGGGGTTGAAATCCACATCAACTGTCTCTCCCGGTTTCGGCACAGCGAAAAAGAGAATGGTTCCGCCGCGCTCGGCCGATAGGAGGGCGGTCCTGGCCGCCGGCAGCGCTCCGGCACAGAGGATGACGACGTCCGACAACCTGCCGTCGTTCACCGTTTTGACAAATGCGGGGACATCTTCGTTAGCTGCTATTGTATGGTTGGCCCCGAACTGACGAGCCTTCTCAAGTCGGTAGGGGCTGACGTCGGTTGCGATGATCATGCCGGCGCCCAGGGCGCGGGCCAGTTTGACGATAAGCAGGCCGGCAACACCGCTGCCGCATACGAGCACGCTCTGGGCGGGTTTGAGAGCCACGGTCCTTAAGGCTCGTACGGCTGTTGCCAAAGGTTCGATGAAGGTTGCCTGCTCGAAGCTCACGGCATCGGGAAGCACAAAGGTTCCCGTCTCGACGCTTCTGCCTGTTACGCGCAGCAGTTGCGAAAAACCGCCGGGATCGAAATTATTGACGCCCTGGAAGGTGGTGCAGGCTGTTTCGTGGCCGGTCCGGCAATGGTAGCAGGCATTGCAGGGGACATGATGGGTAACGAAAACACGGTCTCCTGGTTTCACATTGTTCACGAGCTTTCCGGTTTCGACAACAATGCCGGCCGGTTCGTGGCCCAGCACCAAAGGCGCCCGTTTTATACGGTACCATTCCAGGAGATCTGATCCGCAGAGGCCGCAGGCCATGACCTTGACAACGATGTCACGGTCGCCGGACTTGGGTTCCGGACGATCTTCCACCCGAACGTCGCTGTTGCGGTAATAAACACCGGTTTTCAAATGCAATTACCTTTCATAGTACAAAGAACTTTTGACACTGATAACGGCGGATAAGGGCTATGAAAAATCAGGATACATCATAGATAATCAGTGTAAATCAGTGTCAAATAAGTTGAACTTAATTTATTTCTTTTTCATGTCCAGGTAGTATTCATAGGCTTCATTCACCGGGCAGTTGTCGTGCACGACTTTGCGCACTGCACCGATCATGGCAACTGGCGCATCGGACTGGAAGATGTTCCTGCCCATGTCCACGCCCGAGGCCCCTTGATTTATCGCATCGCGCGCCATCTGAAGGGCATCCCGCTCGGGAAGTTTTTTTCCGCCCGCGATAACGATCGGCACGGGGCATGCGGCTGCGACCTGCTCGAATCCCGGCACAAAATAGGTTTTCACAATGGAGACGCCCAATTCGGCGAGGATGCGTGTTGCGAGCCCTATATACCGGGCATCGCGGACGAGTTCCGTGCCGACGGCTGTTACGCCGAGCACGGGAATGCCGTAGCGCATGCCCATGTCGACCAGCCGGGTCATGTTGTTGACTGTCTGCGTTTCATGCACGCCGCCGATGAAGACCTGTACTGCCACGGCGCTCACGTTCATGCGCAGGGCGTCCTCGATGTCCACGGCGATGTGTTCGTCGGAGAGTTCTTTCAGAATGCTGGGTCCGCCGCTTGCCCGCATGACCACCGCGTTGGTTGACGACGGTTCGATAACGGAGCGCAGGATCCCCCGGGTCAGCATCAGGGCGTCGGCGTGGGGAATGAGCGGCTTGATCGTAATATCGACCCGTTCGAGCCCGGTCGTGGGTCCCTGAAAATATCCGTGGTCGAAGGCCAGCATCACCGTTTTCCCGGAACGCGGATTAAATATGCGGGCCAGTCTGTTCTTCATGCCCCAGTCATAGGAGTTCGAGCCTTTTAGAAAGAAGGCTTCGCTCTTCTGGGGGATGTCGGTGAAATAATTCTTCTCTTTTTTTGAGTAATCCGCCTCGGCCATGGTAATTTCTCCTTGCTGTCTTCTGGAAGGGCTGGTAAACAGGGGTATAATGTAATTCAAGTGTAGGAGGAAATCAAGGGAAAAGGGCACCGTGAATCACAGGATGCCCTTTCCCCAGATAAGCGGACTCCACGAATACGCCTAATACGCCCAGTAGGGTCCGGTGCCGAGACTGGACCTCGTATTTTCAATCCCCAAATACACGTTTCGACCGAAATAAAACGGAAGCCCCCAGTCAAAGCTTTGGCTGAGGCCCGACATCGTACCGCCGAGTTCGCCGAACACCATGTTCGAAGGCGAATTAAAAAGACTGTTTGTGTTGCCTATCGCGAACTGAACCGGATTGCTGGGTGCGCCGGTATAGCCTTTATTCGTTGCGGATAGGGTTGTCGTTGACGCAGGGCAGTACCAGCCTGCATTGATACCGGCGCATACAGGAAGAAGGCTTGCGGGAGCGGAGAAATACAATGCATTCGATCCGCTGTCAATGAAACTCTGGCTGTAGGTGGTTCCATTGAACACCGTGGTAAACAGCCCGTTCGGATCAGCTGGATACATGGTGACCCCGGAAGGAGCGTTGTTTGATCGGGTGCCGATACCGAGCACGAGACTGCCGTTGATTGAAGTTGCCCCGCCTGCGGCAACGGATGGTAACTGCATGATGAGGCCGTTATTGTCCAGGGGCAGACGCGCCACCGGGTTCGGCACCTGGCTTGAAAGAGCCACCTTTGTGCCGGTGCATGACAATCCGCTGCAGGTATAATATGATCCGTTGATGGCCTGGCTGGCGCAAAATGGGCCGCAGTCCTCGGCAAAAAAACCGACCCCGAGAATACCATTATATCCCGCTGCCGACGGGTTGAGGGACGGACTACCGCAGCCATTGGCTCCAGTGGGGACAACTCCGAACGTTGCATCGATGACCTGGATCGGAACAGTAACCGCGGGTTCCTGGCCCAGAATAACGTCCGCAGTCATGACCGGTCCCCAGTGCGATGAGCCGTCGGCGAACTGGACGCACTCTGCAAGCGATCCGGTACCGCTGGGTACCTGGACCGGAGATACGCCTGTCAGCACTGATTTGAAGATCCGGAGGCCATAGCTTCCCGTATCCAGCAGGATGTCGCTGACCGTCTGACACGTCGAAGTGCCGGCAGTGCAGACCGTAACGCTGATGCAAGGCTTGTTGACGTAGTTGGCGGAGGTGGCCGCGGAGCAGAGCGAACCATTCACCGTGATGGGAATGACATTCAGCGCAGGCGCGGTTGGCGCGCTCACCGTCAGGGTCGTGGAATTTGAAAAGGTACCCGACAACGCGGTTATCAGGGCCGAACCTGTTGCAACGGAGGTCGCCAACCCCGTAGTGCTGATGGTCGCGACCGACTGGGATGATGAACTCCAGGTGACCACCGACGACAGTATCGTTGTTGTATTGTCCGAGAATGTTCCCGTGGCGGTAAATTGCAATGTCGATCCCTGGATGATGCTCGGGTTCGTGGGCGTCACCGCGATGGAGACAAGCGTTGCCGTGGAGACTGATCCAGTGCTGGTGTTCCCGCCGCTATTGCTGCTCTTGCCGCAACCCACAGCCGCAGCAAGGATGAAAAACAATATGAGGACGTTATTTGATTTCATCGACGTTCACTCCTTGAGGGATAAGATCCGGAGCATAAGCGCGGCCCTGCAGATTCCGCATGTGGCCCCAGCGTTCCACAACGACCCGGTTCGTCTTCACCTGGAGGTGTCTTCGGCCGGGTTGACGCGGAGTTTGGCTCTGAGCTTTCCGGTATTCTTCGGCATATGAACCCAGAAGCGTCGAAAGATCGGGAGGTACCGGTCCGTTCCAGGCAACGCCGAATACAACGCCGGATGGCGATACATACTCACGAACAGAAAGCGCTTCGGAATGGAGTTCATGGACCGAATAGGCGCCTGAGACCGTTGCCGCACTCCGCACGGCCGAGAGCGTACGGCTGTCCGACGTGATCGAATCAACGGATTCCCCGAGCGCGGCGCGGGCTTGCTGGGCCGTCGCAAGGGCGGTCGCCGCGAGGCCGAAACCGATAAGCAGGATCGAGAGCTTGCGTGTCATTGTCATGAAATCCTCCATTAGTCTTTTGCGCCGGCCAGGCTGCCATTCAGGGGCAGGTTCGCCATTGGTTCAATTCCCGCGTTCCTCTTTTACCGGGTGCATGAGCTTGATTTTTTTGATCACAGCTTTCAGAATGTCGGCCCTGGTTATGATCCCGATCAGCTTGTTTTTATCATCCGCCACGGTCAATCGCCGGATCCTCTTCTCTTCCATGATCCGCACCGCTTCGGCGACGTTCGCATTGGGCTTTATCGTGAGCGCCGGGGAGGTCATGATGTCGCCTACGTGATCACCAATCCTGCGTTCAGGAAGTGCTTCTCCCAGCATGTGCTTGAGCAGGTCTTTAAACGTGTGTTCTCTGCTCACACCCACCATGGAGAGAATATCCGCCTGAGTTATGATGCCGAGGACCCTGTCGTCTTTGTCGACCACCGGAAGGCCGCTTATGTTTTTTTCCGTCAAAATATCAGCCACCTGCATGATGCTCTCGAATTTAGTTATGGAGAGAACATTCCGTGTCATCACATCCTGCACAAGCAGGTCAAAGCCGATGTTTGATTTAATATGCTTATTGTCGATATTGGTTTTGCCCATGAAACCCTCCCTGTTAAATAGCGCACGATAATTATAATACTATTATTTCGTTATAAAATCAAATCTTACCGCCAGTACCGTTGAAAAAATCCTTTTCAATTCAGCGGCATTAGGGTATATTTTGTGCGTGATCAGGCCGCAACTGACCAGGCAAGACGGATATGCGGTTTGAAGAAGCGGAAAGCCTTGCGGCAGTCACGCCGCTATGTCATTTAAGAGTGAAAGGACAGATGCCCATGGGTTTGATCATGCTGAGAATTGTACAATGTCTTGTTCTGCCGCCGTCGAATATCCTGATCCTGCTGCTGCTCGGATTTCTGGTGATCAGGTCCCACCGCACCCTCGGCCGCTTGCTCATTGCCGCTGGTTTTCTGCTGCTCTACGGACTGAGCATCAGCCCGGTCTCCTCAGCCCTGATAGAACCGCTGGAAAGAGACTTCAGGCCGGTGAATGTGAAGCTGGTGAAGGCCGATGTTATTGTGGTGCTCAGCGGCGGGGTGCGAGACCGTTCCTGGCTCGGGCTCGAACCCGAGGCGGGTGAATCCTCGCTCCAGCGTATGGTCGCGGCCGTTAAACTGTACCGTGCGCTGCACGTCCCGGTTCTGATCACGGGAGGCGCCGGTGACCCTTCCAGGCCGCGGCTGTCCGAGGCTGATGCAATGGCGCGCGTGGCAGCGGAGCTCGGTGTTCCTCAGACAGATATCCTTGTTGATAACCGGTCCACCACTACACTGGACAGCGCAAAAACTTTGAAACAACAGCTCAACGGAAAACGGATCATTCTGGTAACCTCGGCGTACCACCTGAAGCGGTCCATGGCGATGTTCAATGCGCAGGGAATGGAGGTCATCCCCGAACCGTCGGGATACCGTCAGGCGCAGCAGAACAAATGGTCCTATGCCGTGCTCCCCGGCGTGGATAATCTTGCCACTTCCTCGGTGGCGCTTTCGGAGCGGATAAGTTATCTCTGGTATCGGGTCAAAGGAAAGCTCTGAAATTTCCGCCCAAAGGGCATTATTCGATGAATGTTACCCGGTTGATCTCTTTCAGGGTTGTGTCGCCTGCCAGTGCCTTTGCGAGAGCGGACTGGCGGAGAGTGGTCATGCCTGCCGCGACGGCGGCTTTTCGAATCTCGGCAGAGGAACGTTTTTTGAGGATCATCTCCCGGACCCAGTCGGAGTGGGCGAGGAACTCGGTGACGGACTTCCTGCCCCGGAACCCGGTAAAGTTGCAGTCCTTGCATCCGACAGCTTCGGTGAACTGGTGGTCGCGGTATTTTTCCGGATCCAGGGCGGATTCCTCCAGTTCTTTTCCGGTCAGTTTTACCGGTTTTTTGCATCGCGGGCAGAGGATCCTGACCAGCCGCTGGGCGAGGATGCAGTTGAGCGATGAGACGAAATTGTAGGGTTCGATGCCCATGTTCAGGAACCGGCCGAGCGCATCGAAGGAGTTGTTCGCGTGCACGGCGGTGAAGACCAGGTGGCCGGTGAGGGCCGACTGCACTGCGAGCTGTCCGGTCTCGGCATCGCGGATATCGCCTACCATGATTTTGTCCGGGTCGTGCCGCAGGATGGACCTGAGTCCGCGCGCGAAGGTGAGGCCTTTTTTTTCATTGACCGGTATCTGCACTACGCCGCTGAGCCGGTACTCCACCGGGTCCTCTATGGTGATAAACTTGTCCTCGCCGGTGTTGATCTCCGTCAGGGCCGCGTAGAGCGTCGTGGTTTTGCCGCTTCCCCTCGGGCCGGTCACGAGCACCAAGCCGTAGGGCTCGCGGATGCTTTTCCGGAACCTGCGCAGGTCGTTTTCATCGAACCCGAGGCTTTCAAGCTTGAGCGTGTTGACCCCGGCGGTGAGGGATTCCTTGTCCAGGATACGGATGACCACGTCCTCGCCGAAGGCCGAAGGCAGGATGGATACGCGGAAGTCGATGGTCTTGCCGTTGGCGCGGAGCTTGAACCTGCCGTCCTGGGGCACCCGGTGCTCGGCGATGTCGAGGTCGCACATGACCTTGATGCGGGAGACCATGGCGCTGTGAAGCTTGATGTCGATGGGTTCCCTGGCGGAACTGAGCACGCCGTCGATGCGATACTTGATCAGGACATTCTTGTCCGTGGATTCGATGTGGATGCCGCTCGCCCGACGCTGTAAGGCGTCGAAGACGGCCGTATGGATGAGCTTGACGATCGGGCTCTCATCCCCCTCGCTGTTCTCAAGGGAGAGAATTTCTTCGCTGCTTTCGCCGTCCTCCTGCTCTTTGATGAGATGGAGCTTAAAGTCTTCCGAGACGGCATGCATAGCCTGTTCCGGGCTAACGCTCCGCGTCAGAACTGCCCGGATGTCCGAGGGAGCACTCACGCAGATATCGATCTGCCGGTTGAGGAGCATCTCAAGTTCGTCGATTGCATGAAGATTGTTGGGGTCGGTCAAGGCTACGATGAGCACTTCGCCGCTTTCTTCCATCGGGATGAACTGGTAGCGCCGCATCAGCTCCACGGGGATGGTTTTCAAGAACTTCGGCATGACACGGAAGTCAATGAGGTCTGCGTAGCGCAGACCGCGCTGTTCAGCCAGCGCCTGGGCGAGGAGCTCCTCGGTAATAAGCCCCTCCGCGGCCAAACGTTCACCGATGCGCTGCTGGTGCGCATTGGGCCTCATCAGGACCTCGTTGATCTGTTCCTCGGTAACGGCCCCCTTGGCCGCGAGGATCTCGCCTAACCGTTGTCTTCGAAACGATGCCATGTGGTGTGCGCCCCCATTTCGAATATCGGCATATACAGAGCACCCACGATTACCGCCAGTGCCCCGGCTGTGACCGAGGTGAAGTCCTCGCGAACGGCTTTCCAAGTGAAGAGTGGCATATTCGATAATAGCAGATACAAGCCGGACAAGTCAATATGCGCTTGATGAACAACCATCTGTTTCCGGCAACGCCAGCCCTCATGAGTAATATTCAAGGATACTGTGACTCGGGATATCGTGAATTGCAAGCGCGCTGATCGGAGGAAAGCAAACCCTGCCGGCTTATTTCAGGCTTTTCCAGAAAGGCTTCTGCTTGTCAATGATCCGTTCGATCACCAGATCAGCTGCTTTTGACGGAGTGTCCTTGACGAGGAGAGGGGATATTCCGAGGAACGTATTGAGCACTGACCTGACGCCGTCCCGCAATCCTTCGGGGTCGTATCCTCCTTCCAGCGTGAGCAGTACCTTTCCGCCGCAGCACCTGTCCGCGATATTCTTTACGATTTCAGCCAATGCGCCGAAACCATCAGCAGTCAGCTCCATGCTGCCGAGGGGGTCCCGGACGGAGGGGTCAAATCCGGCGGAAACGAGAATGAGCTCCGGCTTATACTCAAGCGCGATGGGCTCCAGTATCCTGCGGTAGATCCGCACATATTCCGCGTCGCCGAAGCCTGCGGGAAAAGGCGCGTTCACGGTAAATCCCTCTCCCGGCCCGCTTCCGGTTTCTCCGAAATTACCGGAACCGGGATAATAGGGATACTGATGGGAGGAGAAATAGAGCACTTCCGGGTCGTGATAGAAGGCTCGCTGTGTCCCGTTGCCGTGGTGGAGGTCCCAATCCACGATAAGGATGCGTTTCAGCCGGTATTTTTCTTTTGCATATTGTGCGGCGATGGCCACGTTGTTGAAAAGGCAGAAGCCCATACCGTGCTCCGGCTCAGCGTGGTGGCCGGGAGGACGGACAAAGGCAAAAACTGATTTTGGAGTGGGGAGTTCGGAGTGGGGAGTTGCAAGGATTGCATCAACGGCCTGGAGTAACCCTCCGGCGGCGAGGCGGGCGGTTTCGTAGGACCTGGCTGAGAGGCCGGTATCGGGGTCGAGCTGAGAATGAACTCTTCCTGCGGTGTTAGCAACGGTCTGGATGTAGAAGGGGTCGTGTATTAATGCCAGTTCGTTCTCCGTGGCAAGGCGGGGCGGGATGAGCGGCAGGCCATGGAATTCCCTGTCGAGAAGGTCGTGGATCACCCGCAGACGGTCCGGGTTTTCAGGATGGCCGTCGCCAGGTTTGTGCTCCAGGTAGCGGTCGTCTTTGATGATTGCAAGGGAGGGCATGAGGTATCCCGGTTTTTCTGTTCATTATGAGAAGGTTGTGTCGAAAATACTGCTGAACCTTTAGAGTCAAAAAAACCTTCGTTGCATTCGTTATGACGATGGCGAAGGGTTTATCTGATGGGATGGTCTTGTTACAGCGGACGCCGCGGTGTTACTTCTTATCCTGGTCTTGCCTTCTCGCGATCGGCGGAGGCGCCATTTCCTTGTAATTCTTTATGCCCAGCGACTCAAGCCATTTTTGCATTGCCGGCGGGCTCGGGCACTTGACCGGGAGTTTCGCATCGGGAGCGCAAACCGCCAGGATCGTTTTGACCAGATCCAGGGCGCTGAACTCCAGGATGTTCTGGATATCTTTCGGTTTTGCGTTGTCGATCTGGAGGGCATTTTCACGATACCACCCGTCACGCTTGGGCGTTGGCGTTATCGGGCCGCAGGGGATGTGTTCGGCATTTATGGTCTGCACTCCCAGTGTCATTGCGTGGGCTGAGACATCGGCGCGCAGTTGCTGAAGGCCTTTGAATGCGGGGTTCGAACAGATGCCGGCTTTGCCCCAGCAAATGGGATCGAAGCGCGCGATACTGACTCCACAGCAATAAAAATATGTCTGGGGCCCTAATTCTGGCGCCTGGCGGATGACGAGGTAGAAATAGTCGTTTTTATATTCAAAGGAACGTACGGTTTGCCGGTTGTTCATCAGGTACTCCGTTCGGGGTGAATATAAAAAGAAAGCCGCAGAAAACAGCGCTAGGACCGCTCTGTCCGTTCTCTGCGGCCGGTGTCTGCCTACGTGTGTTTTTTGGATTTTGCCGTCTTCTTAGCTTTTTTAGGAGCGGCCGTTTTTTTTGCCGCTGCTTTTGCTTTTGGTTTTGATTCGCAGATCTGCACTTTTTTCTTGAGCTCTTCGTTGACCTGGTTCTGCTCCTTCAGCATCTGTTCGAGCTTGGCACTGTCCTGTTTGAGCATCTCGACTTCCTGTACGGCCTTGTCTCTTTCCACCCTGGCTTTGTTCGCCGTGTAAAAGCTCCAGATGAGGAGAATGATAACTACTGCTGCGATTGAAAGAAATATGAGCTTTGCCTTCTGTGTTTCATCTTTCCCGTCCCTGTCTAGTTTTTCCATCTGCTTGTCATACCCTCCTTAGGTGTAAAATATTTTTGGATTATTTCACTCGTGATATCGTTTGACTTCAAACCGTGAAAGCTCGACGGTCGTCCCGGGCTTGATCCCGGCTTTTTGCGTGGCGATGCTGACCTGGTATTCCACGGTGTCCACTCCTTCGAGGTCCGGCAGCAGCAGGCCCCGCCGTCCACCTGACTGTACGATAACGCCGTAGCGCCGGGGATCGAGCTCGCCGGCGTTTTTGACCCGCTCCGGAGGGCTCAGTACATCCACCGAATACTCGATGCTTGCAAGCTCATCGGTCCGCACGGGGGGGAACCGCGGGTCGCGCGTGGCGGCGCTGATTGCGTTTGACACCGTTTCCTGCGCTATCGTGGGTTCCGCCGGTTGAAACGTGCCGATGCAGCCTCGCAATTCGCCACGGATTTTGAGGCTGACGAAAACGCCGGCTTGCTGCTTAAAATCCTGCGGCAAAGAGTCTTCCTTCAGGTCGAAGATCCTGCCTTCTTTGACATAAAGTTCGATGGTGTCCTTTGCGAGTTTTACCAGAGGATGCAATTACATCTCCCGCCGCACAACGTAGTCGGCAAGCGCCATAAGGGCACGGCGCGGCGTTGAATCGGGGAACGGGCTCAGGGAGGCTTTTGCCTCGTTGGCGAGTGATTGCGCGACAGCAAGCGCATCCTCAACAGCGCCGTACCGCTCCATCAGCCCCAGCGTATAGGTGAGGTCGTTGTCGCTGACCCTATCGGCGTTCAGTATATTCCTCATATTGTCCTTCTCCCCGGCATCAGCTTTGCGCATGAGGTAGATGAGAGGGAGCGTGACTTTGCCTTCATCAAGGTCCTTGCCGAGCACCTTGCCGAGCTGTTTCTGGTCCGCGGCGTAATCGAGGGTGTCGTCGGTGATCTGGAACGCGAGGCCGAGCTTTTTGCCGTAGGCTGTCAGGGCGTCTTCCTGGGAGAGCGGCGCCTTGCTGATGATGGCGGCAAGCCGGCATGAGGCCGAAATGAGCACGCCGGTCTTGCACTCCACGAGGCGGAAATATTCGGCCTCGGTGATGTCGGCGTTCTGGATTTGCATGAGCTGGAGGACTTCTCCCTCGGACATGGTGGTCGTGGTCTCGGAGAGGACGTCCATGATCCGCTGGTTCTGGATCCTGACCGCATGATAGAGCGCCTTGGAATACAGGTAGTCGCCGACAAGGATGCTCGCCTGGTTTCCCCAGAGGGAGTTTGACGAGGACCTGCCCCGGCGGACCTTTGCCTCATCGACAACGTCGTCGTGCAGGAGCGAGGCCGTGTGGATGTATTCCACGACGCTGCCGAGGATGTATTCCGCATTGTGCTCGCGGTAACCGCACAGCCGCGCCGAAAGCAGGTGCAGCAAAGGCCGGAACCGTTTTCCGCCGGCCCCGAGAATGTACTTGCTGACCTGCCGGATGAGCGGCACGTCGGTGCCCAGGCTCTCATGGATGCGATGCTCCATGCGCTCCATATCGGACTGGTATTCTTGTAATACATTCTGAAGGGTCGTTGTCATGAGGTTTTTCGGTAGGTCTTGCTTAAATAATAGGGGAGACGCACTGCAAAGTCAAGGATTTTCAATTGCGGAATGCGGATTGCGGATTGCGAAGTAAAGCTCTAAACTGCCGGAGGCATTGCGGAACGTGAATGGTACAATGAAAAACCAGAAACCAGGATTCATCGATGAGTTTGGTGGAAAATTATCGACATTGAGTTCAACGGTTACCTCATGAGTTAATCCACATTCCGCAATCCGCAATTGCTACAGCTTCATCGCCTCATTCGCTTCCGCAAGGGTTTTGGCGGCTACGACGCGGGCTTTGCGCGATCCTTCCTGGATAATCTCGGCGATCTTTTTTGGATGGGCCGTAAGCTCTTTTCGCCGCTCCTGCAGAGGGCTGAGATAGGCGAGGAGGTGCTTCAGGAGCTCCTTTTTGTCGTCCACGCACCCGATGCCGGCGCGTCTGCATTCCACATCGACGTGCTCGCACCACGCTTTGGGCGCGAATATCTTGTTAAGCGCAAAGAGGGGGCAGATCTCGGGGTTGCCGGGGTCATGTCGCCGCACCCGGGCAGGGTCAGTGACCATCTGCATCACTTTTTTGGTGATGTCTTCAGGGCTGTCCGACAGGTACAGGCAGTTGCCGTAGCTCTTGCTCATCTTGCGTCCGTCGGTGCCCGGGAGCTTGGGATATTCGGTCATGAGCGGCTGCGGCTCGGGGAAGACCTCGCCGTAAAACTGGTTGAATCGGCGGCCGATCTCGCGTGTAAGCTCCAGGTGCGGGAGCTGGTCGATGCCCACGGGCACGAAGTTCGCTTTGTAGATGAGGATGTCGGCGGCCTGGAGCACGGGATAGCCCAGGAAACCGTAGGTGTTCATGTCACGGTCGTTGATCTGGTCCATCTTCTCCTTGTACGTGGGCACGCGCTCGAGCCAGGGCAGCGGCGTGGACATGGACAGGAGCACGTGGAGCACGGCGTGTTCGGGCACCAGGGACTGCTGAAAGAGCACGGCTTTCTCGGGGTCGAGGCCAGCCGCTATCCAGTCGATGACCATCTCGCGGACGTAGGTGCGGATATTCGAGGTGTCGGCGTAGTTCGTGGTGAGGGCGTGCCAGTCGGCGATGAAATAGTAGCACTCATACTGGTCCTGCAGTTTCCTCCAGTTGTCGAGGGCGCCCAGGAAGTTTCCGAGGTGCAGGAGACCGCTCGGCTGCATCCCGCTTAAGACCCGTTGTTTCTTCATAGTAAATCCTTTTTAAGTATACAGGAGTCAGAAGTCAGAAAAAACATGTTCTTATTTATATTCTGGCTCTTTGCTCCTGTATTCTGCATACTGTTGCTACATTATATTCCCGCCGAGCAGCAGCGAAAGGATCACCCGGAGGATAGGAGTCATGAGCATGCTGAGAAAGCCGAATACACTGAATATGTTATTTACATGGAGCATATTCAGGATGATGTCGAGTACAATCAGGTACATGAACCCTTTGATGATAAATGGTTCAAGCCGGTAATACATTGCCGCCTGTTTATCCGGTAAGAGCCAGTACACGATCCTGCTTCCATCGAGCGGCGGGATGGGGATCATGTTCAGCACTGCGAGAACCACATTGATGAGGACCCCGTAACCCAGCATAAGGGTGATGGGCAGTGCAATCACGTCCCATGACTGTTTCGGGAACATGTCCTCGAGTGGAGAAATGACTCCGCGCAGGAGAAACGAGAACACTATCGCCATGACCATGTTGATCCCCGGCCCGGCAAGCGATGAAAGCGCCATGCCTTTTTTCGGGTCCTTGAAATTATAGGGATTGATCGGCACGGGCTTGGCGTAGCCGAACAGCATTCTTCCGTTCGTGGCAAAGAAAAGAAAGAGCGGCATGATGATCGTGCCGAAGAGGTCGATGTGCGAGATGGGATTCAGCGTAAGCCTGCCCATGCTGCGGGCAGTGCTGTCGCCGAGTTTGTCCGCGACCCAGCCGTGCGCGACTTCATGAAGAACGACGGCGAACACGAGCGGCGGGGCCATGATGACGATCTTTTGTATGATATGCAGTTCTTCCATAAGTGTCTCGCGATGCAAAAGTGGATTTCAATAATTACTGACCACGGAGAAGGCCACGGAGTATCACGGAAAAATCAAAAACTTTCGAAAAGCCCCGCCTTATCATCTTATCCGTGAAGATTCCGTGGATTTTTCCGTGGTAAATGTTCGATATTGGGTCTTACTTTCCGTTGCCGTAAGCCACAAATTTACCGTCCTGAATCTTGATGATAAAAAGCTTTTTCTGCGCTTCGCCGTTGCCCGGGAACGTAATGGCGCCGGAGATTCCGGGATAATCTTTCAAGGCGAGCAGTCCGTCCCTGATCTGAAGGGGGGTTTCTTTATGCCCTTCAAGGAGCGTGAGGATCATCATGGCGGCATCGTAGGCCTGGGCCGAAAGAATGTCGGGTTCTTCCTGATATGCGGAGCGATAGGACTCTATGACCGGTTTGATCGCCGGGTCGGAACTCTCCGGGAAGAACCCGTCTATGAAAACCGCTCCCTCCGCATGCCGGTCGGCCCTTTCGATCAGATCAGGCGTATGCCAGTTATTCGATCCGATCGTCGTTATTCCCGTGATGTTGTAAAAAGCGAGCTGGGGGATAAGCAGGCCCACTTTATCGGCATGTCCGGGGAGATACAGGGCGTCGAAGCTCGGCGTATAATCATTGAACAGTTTTTTCCGTTCGACCTCGTCGTCGGGGATGGGAATTTTCCGCGAGCGAAGGTCTATCTCGATGATCTTCCGCACGAAGGGTCCGAAGTCCTTGACATCAGCCGGGTAGGCGATGGTCGCGAGGATCTCGGCTTTCCGCTCCAGGTCTTTGACGAAGAGGCGCGTCAAATCCTTGCCATAAGCGTCATCGGGATAGAGGATCACGAACTTTTTCAGATTGCGGCTGAGCGCGAACTGCGAGGCCTCCGAGGCCTGGCTCGAATTCGTGAGGGCATTCCGAAACAGCCAGGGACTCATCTTTCCAATCTCTTCGCCGGAGGCCGCCGGTGTGATCACGGGGATCTTCAGCAATGCGAGGGAGGGGACGAGCGCTTCAGCTTCTTTTGTCAGTAAAGGGCCGATGGCCGCCACGATGCCTTTTGACGAGAGTTCGGCGAGTGCGGCGACGGTTTTATCCGGCGAGCCCTCGGTGTCCTTCACGAGAAGTTCCACCCGGTTGTCGGGATTTCTGAGGTTGTAGGTATGCACGGCGAGCTGGATGCCTTTGAGCACCCGGTCTCCGAAAAAGGCGAGCTGGCCGGATTGGGGCAGGAGCGCACCGATAAAATATCTCGGCGCGGAGAGCCGGGATGTGGCCTCGTTCAGGAGCATCTCGCCCCGCGTTCTCTCGGGGTGATTCGGGAATTTTTCAAGGAAGCCCTTGCTTGCCGCTATAGCGTCCCGGTATTTGCGCTGTTCGATCAATTGTCCCGAGATCCGGAGCAGGGCGATATCCGAGGGGTACTGGGACCCGGCGGCAAGGGAGCTGAGTTCCTCTTCCGTCAGGTTTTTGTCGATGAGTTCGCGGACCCGGTCCCGGTATCCTGCTTTTTGCTGTTCGTTCGGCGCGGTCTCCGCGAGAACGGACAGCTCCTTCACCGCGGGCAGATAGTTCTTTTTTGCCGCATAGGCGACGGAGAGCATCTCCGCGATGCGTCCGAGCTGTGCCGGATTGGAAACCTTGCTCCGGTCTTCGAGATTGGCGATGGCGAGGTCGTATTCTTTGAGTTCAAAGTAGCAGAAACCGAGTTTGTAGCGGGACTGGAGAATAAGCGGTGAAGCGGGAAACTTCTCGATGATCTCTTTGAAAAAACTGAGCGCCTGGGGATAATCGCGTCTGATCAGGCGCACCTCTCCCTGCAGGTAGAGCGCCCGGTCCCGGTGTTTGCTCGCCGGGAAACGGGCGTAAAAGGCCCCCACAATTTTCAATGACAGGTCGTACTGCTTTTTAGAAAAAAGGGAGTCGGCCTGGTCAAGAAGCTCACCGGCATCTTTTTCCCACGCCGGTTCAGCCGACAGTTTGGGCGCGCAACCCGAGGGTATGAGCACAGACAGGGAAAGGAGGAGAGGCAGAAGGAGCGCTGCTGCGAAGGGAGTGCGCCTGAAGAACATACGTTATTTCCCTTTTTTTGCCGCTGCCTCGGCTTTTGCCGTCTGGTTCTTGGTCCTCAGGTTTTCTTCCTGGCGTTTCCGTTTGCGGCGAAGTTCTTTCTGTCTTTCTCGCATGGGATGGTTCTCCTTTCAATAAAAATCCGTATCGTAAGCCTGCACACTATAGCGGAGATGAGCGCTTTTGTCAATATGTTCCCGTGGGGTAAAGAGTATCAAATGATAGAAGGCATTTTCCAGGCATCAGCCTTGGCCTGATTGTTCTGCGTCGATTGCCGCTGTTTTTAAACTTTTTTCTTGCTTTCTTCCGGCTGATGGATTAAATTATGGCCTGTTAAAAAATCATTTGTTCGTTCTGCATATCCGTCATCTCACGTCTTTTATCATGATGTGGGCGAGTAGCTCAGCTGGGAGAGCACCGCGTTCGCAATGCGGGGGTCGAGGGTTCAATCCCCTTCTCGTCCACCAATTCTTAGTTTACAGAAGTCCAATCAAGTGAAAAAGCCCATGAAAATATGGGCTTTTTCTTTTTGTCTTGTGTTATTCCGTCCTTTGTGATATACGTGAATCCAGATGTTTTGGGTATACGTTCACCTGCCGCGTATACCCAAAATAAAGCGCGTATACCCAAAAGGAGAAAAGCCCATGCCTAAACGGATTGTTCCGTTATCTGATCTCAAGATCAAGAAAGCGAAACCCCTGCAGAAACCTTTCACTCTTTTCGACGGTGGCGGATTGTTTATCCTCGTGACGCCGACAGGCGGTAAGCTTTGGCGCTTCAAGTATCGCTTTGCTAATAAAGAAAAGATGCTGTCCCTCGGTGCATACCCTGAATTATCGATGACTGCTGCCAGAAGGAAGCGCGAAGAAGCGAGGTCGCTCGTTGCGAGCGGTATCGATCCCGGTGCAGTTCGCAAGGCGCAAAAGGCCGCAGGAGTTGCAGTATCGGAAAACGGCTTTGAGGTTGTGGCGCGAGAATGGCACGAGAAGTTTTACCATCGATGGACGCCTAATCATGCTCAAAAATTGATGAGACATCTTGAATTGGATGTTTTCCCCTGGGTAGGAAAGCGGCCCATCGGTGAAGTGAAAGCCCCTGAACTGCTCAGCGTTTTGCGGCGTGTGGAGTCAAGGGGTGCGCTCGATACCGCACACCGGGTAAAGATTCTTGCAGGTCAAATCTTCCGCTATGCTATTGCGACCGGCAGGGCTGAGCGCGATCCCTCGGCAGACCTGAAAGGTGCGTTGCCGCCGAAAAGACAGACCCACCTTGCTGCGGTCACAGACCCGAAAGAAGCAGCGGGACTTCTCCGGGCCATCGACGACTATCAGGGCTCGTTCATTGTGAAATGCGCCTTACAGCTTGGCGCGTTGTTCTTTGTGCGTCCAGGAGAACTGCGTCATGCCGAATGGTCTGAAATGGATTTTGATGCGGGTATATGGGCAATTCCGGCCGTCAAGATGAAGATGAAACAACCTCATATCGTACCGCTGTCGCGTCAGGCCGTGGAAATCCTGAATTCTTTGAAACCTCTGACGGGCAACGGGCGGTATGTATTCCCCAGCCACCGTTCGGCATTGCGAGCGATGAGCAATAACGCCATTCTTGCCGCGCTGCGTAGGATGGGGTATACCAAGGACGAAATGACCGGCCACGGCTTCCGGGCTATGGCTCGGACGATCCTTGATGAAGTTCTCCATGTCAGGCCCGAATATATCGAGCATCAGCTTGCGCATAGCGTGCGTGATCCGAACGGTCGGGCATACAATCGGACTGCTCACCTTGATGAGCGCAAAAAGATGATGAGTCTATGGGCTGATTATCTGGATGGCTTGAGGGCAGGGGCGAAGGTTTTGCAATTTCCGAAAATGGCGGGGTGAAACATAGAAGGGTGGGGCTTGAAATATATTACAGAAAAAGCGGACGGCGTGACTTTCACTTGCCTGTAATATGACTCCTGAGTGATTGTCGAACTCAGCGAGGTGCAGCACAACCTGGCTGAGGGCAGCAATCCACCTCATGCGAAGCGTGCTGTCTGTGCCGGTGTGTGGCGCAGTCAGCGTTTAGCGTAGCTGGTTTAGTTTATGGATTTGTCATTCCCGGCTTAGAATTGGAACTTTAGCAGGATATTTTAAATAACCTCCTGCCCAAATCAGCAGCAGCCTCTGATAATCCGTTACAAGCTCTTGACATCTGACCTTCGATTCTTACAAGGTCACCATTGATCTGTTGACGCTCCGGTTGTTCGCGCACGCGGCCATCCAAAGCCTTTAAAAGTGGTTCTGAAAATTTATTCTGCGCATCAGTGATCAAGTGAACGTGATTAGCTAGTTCTGGAGCATAGAAACTAACGAGCATCCGGAGCCTGGCAAAAGGCACAACTTCACTTTCAATTTTTAGTTCAGCACGGAATGATATAGCGTTGATCGCGCCAATCATAATCTTTCCGTAGGTAAAAGCAATTTCTTCAGTAACTTGTGCAATTTCCTCCAGCTTCTGTTGAAGGATTTTGTCTCGCTCCCATTGTGTCTGCCGAAGAAAGTTTGCTTTTGTTGTGAAATGATTGAGGATGCCTCCAACAACAACACCTGCAAGCCCAGAAAGTAACCCTATCCAGAAACTCATACCTAAGCCCTCATTTTTTCGGCCAAATTCTTAATCCGCTTGTACACGTCTCAGCTTTTATTATGCTTTATCTGCTTTTCTTTCTTCTTGTTTTCAATTTCTCCGGTGCGGGCAACAGACTCGTATACTTGTGGTAAAGCTCAAATAGAAACGCCACCCGCTCGGCGTCGGATGCAAATGTCTTCTTTCCGTATGCTGCATCAACGGCCTTATCAAGAACCAGATGAGCTTTCCTAACGTCTGGCGGCATGGCAACAGGATCATATAGGTCGGCCAGTGATGCGTCAGGATGTGCGGCCCGTGCGTCAAGAACACCTTGGGCTGCTTCTTCGATAGCGACTTTCTGCTTGTTTGTTGGTTCGCTGGGCCAGGGGAAATTATTGTAAACGATTTGGTTGGAATACTGGTAGCGACTCTCAAGACGGCCTGCAACTGCCCGCATCCACGCCATGTGCATTTGCGAAGAAAGAACACCAAGAGTATATTCATGCGGGGCTGGAATTACGAGCAGACTCCCGTTTGCAATGACGTTGGGCCGAAGTAACGCAAGGGGCATGTAGGGCCGGTTTTCTGATGATACTTTTGGTATTGCGATGTATCGTGTTTTCGGCTGCCGTCGTTCTCCAAAGAGCATAGGATAGTTGGCTAATTCAACCGTCGTTGCGCGGCCACTTGAAGCCCGGAAATTTTTTACACGCTCTACCCGCTCCATGATCGGCGGCATGTGGCGTAATTGCTGCGGTGTGATATTTTCAAGCCAGAGGCACCAGCGTTTTGTCCCATTCAATAATTCCTCGCCCCCAACATAGGGACGTACCAAGGGAGATGCTGCTGGATAATCCTTCAAGAGAGCCTTGTAATCTTCTTCCTCCAATATGAGATGGCCGTCATCAATTGCCATACTGCCGTAATTAATTGGCGGAACAGGGCAAATCGGAGCCGTTCGTTTCAATAGGAGAGCATCCGGCGCATCGACCAGATAGGGGTTGATATTGACTGCGGATAGAGCATGAGGTACACCGTTTGGATCAGGGTAATCGTAGATTGTTTTTCGTAGGGCGTCGTATAATGCGAAACCGATTATGACACAATGCACCGCCGCCATCCCGCGCGCTTCATTGCTCCAACGGAACGTCCGGTGTGCGAAGTTTATTTTCACTCCAAGCCGAAGCAATTCATTCCAAAGGACGCCAACCTGTTCACCTTGTGTGATTGAGTTTGTCGAAACGAATGCAACCTTCACTCGCTCCCGCGGGGCTTTATTGATGCCTTGCATCCCGGAAAGTAGGTCGTTGATATTATCATCGCCACGAACATAGTGAACAGCTTTTACATACCATGCAGTGACATAATCAAGAACGCCCGTACCTTTGATATTGCCGAATACAAAATCCATGTCAGCTTTCTGCGCAGCGTTTTGTTCTTTTTTCCCCACAAACGGCGGATTGCCAAGGATATAATCAACATGTTCGGATGAAATCACTTTGTTCCAGTCCATCTGCAAAGCATTACCGCAAAGGATTGAAGCCGAATGTATGAGCGGCAGTCGGCGGAAATACTGGCCGAATTCCTCTGACACGAGCATGTTCATCTGGTGATCCGTGAGCCAGAGGGCAACTTGTGCGATTTGTGCCGGGAATTCCTCGATTTCAATGCCGTAGAACTGGTCTACATCAACCTGGACAAGCTGGAAAATATCAAGATGTCGTTGATCTTTCTTGCTGACAACGCGTAATATTTCAAGTTCAAGTTTACGAAGCTCCCGGTATGCTATGACGAGGAAGTTTCCACAGCCACAAGCAGGGTCGAAAAACTTCAACCGCGCCAGTTTCTTGTTAAGCTCGAAAAGCTTGATCGAATTTCCCTTTGCCGCGTTGAACTCAGACCAGAGATCATCAAGGAAAAGCGGCTTAATGAGCTTTAGGATATTTTCTTCGCTTGTGTAATGTGCGCCAAGATTGCGCCGCCTGGCTGATCCTTCTTCGTCCATGACGCACTGAAAGAGAGCGCCGAAAATAGCAGGGGATATGCGACCCCAATCAAGGGCGCAGCAATCAAGAAGCAGCGTGCGCATTGACTTGTCACACGCTGAAATGGGTAATGACTCCTCGAACAAGCGACCGTTCACATAGGGGAAAGCGGTGAACGTCTCATCAAGTCCCTTTTGGCGCTTGCTCTCTGCGGTATTTAGCACCTGAAACAGCATCGACAGTTGCTGCCCGAGATCGGAGCCGTCTTCGCGGGTATTGTTTTCTATAAATTCCCGGAACGAGCCGCGAGGTTCGAATAACGTGGTGTCCTCGGCAAAGAGACAGAACAGCAGCCGCACAAGTAGCAGTTCAAGGTTATGCCCTTCATACCCCGAAGCTCGCAAACGGTCGTGAAGCTTACCCATGCGCTCGGCAGCCTTGATGTTCACCGGGTCCTGGGCTGTAATCTGCTGGGTGGTATATCCTGCGATGAAGCCAAAAAGCTTTATATGCTTGTACAGGTCTTTGAGCGTGAATTCATTTTGCGCTTGGGTATCGAGATCGTAGAGACGGATACGGGCGAAGTCGGAAACAACGATATAGCGGGGAAGATCGCGTTCAGCAAGGCCCTCGAAATATTCTAGCGCCTGCTTATAGGCTGAGTCGAGATCGCGGCCACGTGACTTGTGCTCGGCGATGAGAGTACCGCGCCAGAAGAGGTCAATAAAGCCACTACCGCCGCCTTTTTCCTCAAAGCGCTTTCGTGCTCTTTTTACCGGCTCTTCAAAGCTTGCAAGCCGCCTGCGGGACACACCGAACACATTGAAAAACTCATTCCAGAAGGTCTGGGCCTCGGCGTTCTCTGACTTCTCGCTTTCCCACTCACGGGAGAAGGCGAGAGCACGGTCTTTGATTTCGTTCAATGATAATGGCATAGGTTTTTGTTACATTATTATATATGTGCTGAAATTGCAAGGTCAACTTTGATTTTTCTTTGTCCAGTAAATGTAGGCTATTCAATCTAATGTCAATAAAGTAAGTGAAAAAACGCGATTAATCACATTCAACCTTGCATGTCAATATTGTTGAATGCGTCGAATGGTTCCCGGCGATCTCGCGCAGCGGGAGCCGGAACCGTCCGACGCTGAGTTTATCCAAGCCCATATGTGCGGGCAGTTTACTTATAATAAAAAATTCTCTTGACAAAATAGGCTCATTTTGATAAAGTTCAAATAACATTTTATAAATGTCAATAAATGTCACGGGAGGAAATATGGAACCTAAAGACCTTGTAAAAGTATGGGAAGCTCCTGATAATTCGCAGCTCACGCCAAAGCAGATATCAATACGTCTTCCACTGCATGTTGCGTCAAAGATTGCCGCTCTGAGCGAGTTATATCCTCGCAGGTCCAAAACTGAATTGATAGGTGATTTATTAGCTACTGCCTTAGATCAGGTTGGACAAGGCTTTTCTGACGATCCGGACGGTCCTGATTACGACGATCGAAGTCCAAGTGATAGGTTTTACCAGCTATGGCAAAGACATCTGAAGGAATTGGAAAAGGAAGCTGGTATCACGCAACCAGATTCGATAGAACCAAAACCGCTTGAGCAAATAGAGAAGAAAGCGAAGTCGAAAAAGAAAGTAAAGTAACATGACTACTTCACTGCGCAACTCCTGGTCAACACGGCTCAAGTGTGAATCGTTATCGAGCACCCGCCGGAGCGGAGCGCAGCGAAGCGAGCACCGCACCGCCGGGAGCAACTCCTGGTCAACACGGCATATTAAACGCATGGGTAATGACCGATGATAGATCAAGCGCCCCCGTATAGTAGTACGGGGGTAGAAAATACAGTCAATCTGGTTGCCCTGCTTGACTGGTTTGCCTTTACTATACCAGTGATCGAGCCGTTGAAGGCTTGCGAACTATTAGGCATTTTGGCTGATGAGTTCATTAAAATGCCAAAGGGTGGTAACGGTTATCTTTCACAAGTCAAATGTGGTGATATTACTATTCTTTCGGGTGGTACCGCTGAGATGGGTTGTCATGTTGTTCTATCCGGTAAAGGCTGCCGTCAATATGAAGCGAGATTTGGCAATGTGTGGCCTGAACTGATTAAAAAAGTATTTGATCAAGGTGGACATTTCGCCCGGATCGATGTTGCGTTAGATGATTATGCTGATCGATTATCTCTTGCGCAAATTAATGAAAAGGTTGATAAGCGCGAAGTAATTAGTAAGTTTAAAACCTTTCGTAGGCATGAGGAAATTGATTTAACAAGTCCTGCTTTTGAAAATGAGGGGAACACAGTTTACTTTGGGAGCAAGTTGAGTCTCTTTCTTCCTGAATCCTGCACCTTGACGAAGTAAAAAAGATAAAACCATACGGGCTACACTGATATAATGCGGTTATCTCTCAAACAACCCATTGTGCCAGGAGGTAACCCATACGGTTAAACAACAAAAGAAG
>Ga0315281_10003251_pt1 | contig 23872 bp, 22 predicted proteins | sample YL17G07_0_MG_FD_204540 | JGI IMG/M metagenome (GOLD analysis project Ga0315281, IMG submission 204540) | Sediment microbial communities from Yellowstone Lake, YNP, Wyoming, USA - YL17G07_0 | ecosystem: Environmental > Aquatic > Freshwater > Lake > Sediment | place: USA: Wyoming | collected... | reverse complement strand
GCGCGAGAACAAGCGCGCCGGCACCACGACCTATCACTGGTACCAGGCGATCCCGCACGTCACCTACCTGCTCAGCCAGGTCGTCGGCGACTTCGCCGAGATCGTGCACCGCTGGCAGGGCGTGCCGGTGCAGTACTACGGGCCGCGCGGGCGCGAGAAGGACCTGCAGCTCACGCTCGCCCGCACGCCCGACATGCTCGCCTTCCTCAGCGATGCGACCGGCGTGAAGTATCCCTACGCCCGCTACGCCCAGACGTTCGTCGCCGACTTCATCTTCGGCGGCATGGAGAACATCAGCGCCACCACGCTCACCGAGACGTCGCTGCTCGACAAGCGCGCCGCTCTCGACGCCGACTCCGATGGCCTGCTCGCGCACGAGCTGGCGCACCAGTGGTTCGGCGACCTGCTCACCTGCCGCGACTGGTCGCACGGCTGGCTCAACGAGGGCTTCGCCACCTACTTCGAGGCCCTCTACACCGAGCACCACAAGGGGCTCGACGAACTGCGCTACGAGCTCTACCAGAACGCCGCCATCTACATGAGCGAGGACGCGGCGCGCTACCGCCGCCCCATCGTCAACAACGTCTACCACGAGCCCATCGATCTCTTCGACCGCCACCTCTACGAGAAGGGCTCGCTCGTCCTCCACATGATCCGCACCGTGCTCGGCGATGACCTGTGGCGCAAGGCGATCCACCATTACGTGGCGAAGCATCGCAGCACCAACGTCACCACGCCCGACCTCCAGCGCGCCATCGAGACCGCGACCGGTCGCAACATCGACTGGCTCTTCGACCAGTACGTCTACGGCGGCGGCCACCCGGCCTTCCGCCTGGCGTATGAATGGGACGACAAGGCGAAGCAGGCGAAGCTCAGCGTCACCCAGACCCAGGACGAGAAGGATTCCTCGATCTTCCGGCTGCCCGTCAAGGTCGACTTCAACGTCGATGGCAAGGCGCACGCGTTCGACGTACAGGTCAGCGAGAAGGCGCACAACTTCTTCTTCACGCTGCCCGCCAAGCCGCAGATGGTGCGCTTCGACCCCGGCCACAACTTCCTCAAGTCCGTTGAGTTCAAGCGCGGCAAGGACATGCTCGTCCACCAGCTGAAGCACGATGGCGATGTCATCGGCCGCATCGATGCCGCGAAGGAGCTGGCCAAGCTCGGCACGCCCGAGGCCGTCGCCGCGCTCAAGGCCGCCATCCAGGGCGATGTCTTCTGGGCCGTGCAGAACGAGGCCGCCCGCGCCCTGGGCACGATGCGCACCGAATCGGCCCGCGATGCCCTGCTCGCCTGCATCAAGATCAAGCACCCGAAGGCCCGCCGCGGCGTCGTGCAGGCGCTCGGCCAGTTCCGCTACGACGAGAAGGTCGCCGCGGCGCTCGAGAAGATCCTGCGCCCCGGCGACGCCAGTTACTACGTCGAGGCCGCCGCGGCGCAGTCGCTCGGCCAGATCCGCGCCCCCCGCGCGTTCGACGTGCTCGCCACCGTCGCCATGGCGAAGGAGTCGATGAACGACGTCGTCCGCGCCAGCGCCCTCAACGGCATGACGGAGCTGAAGGACGAGCGCGCGCTGCCGATCGCCATCGAGTGGACGCGCCCCGGCAAGTCGAACCCCGTGCGCGGCGCCGCGACGTTCTCGCTCGGCAAGCTCGGCCAGCTCAGCGAGCGCGCGAAGTCCGACGCCTACGACCGCCTCGTCGACCTGCTGCAGGACGGCTGGCTGCGCGTGCGCCTCAACGCCATTGCCGGCCTCGTCGAACTGAAGGAGATGAAAGCCGTCGCCGAACTCGAGCGCACGCGCGCCCGCGACCTCGACGGCCGCGTCATCCGCGCCGCCCGCGAGGCGACCCGCCGCCTCCGCGAGGGCGCCGACAAGGGCGAAGAGATCAAGAAGCTCCGCGAGGATCTCGACAAGCTCTCCGAGGAGAACCGCTCCCTCAAGGACCGCATCGAGAAGATCGAAGCAGCGGCCCCCGCCGCGAAGGCGAGGTCGGCGGCGGCGAAGCCGAAGCCCGCCGCAGCAGCGAAGCCGGCCCGCAAACCAACCCGCACCCGCCGCTGACGCTCATACCGAGCCTGCCGGCACCGTCCGCGAGCCCGCGCTCGGGATGAGCCCCTTTCGGTCGTGGGAGAGCGGTGGCCGAATGGGCGGGGTGAGGTTTCCGTCCACCTGCTCGGTGTGGCCCTGCCCGTGAGCGAGCGACCGCCGAAGTCGTCATACTGACCCGAGCTTATGCCCCGTTCGTATGTCGGTCGTAACATGGGCTCTTGCAACGATACCTCCTGTGCCTCGCGAGAGAAGCGTGCTTCGATGACACTGCGCCGGACCAACGATGCTATCCCGGGCAGCGAGGCCGCGCCGATCGAGTCCCGCACGGCGTCCCGGCTACGCACTGCCGTGAGCGCCGTCTCTTCCGAGGCCGCGCTCACGGCCGCCGTCCTGTTCGCGGCGGCGTTTCTGGTCCGCCTCGTCGCGGCGCAGCTGGTGCGTCCAGACCCCACCCGTGCGTCCATGTTTGATGCGTCGTTCAATTTCGCGATCGCCCGCGACCTCTTTCACGGTAACGGCTTCACGGTATCCGGGATGCCAACCGCGCACATGCCTCCGGGTTACGCGGCGTCGCTCGCCGGGGTGTTCTTCGTATCCGGCCCGAGCTTGGAATCGGCACTCTTCGCCAACGCTGCGCTTGGCGCTCTTAGTTGCGCGCTTACGTACGCGGCCGCGCGACAGCTCTTCGATCACACCGCCGGAATCGTCGCCGGAGCGATCGTCGTCGTGCTGCCCAGCCACGTGCTCCTCTCCACGCTGTTGCTTTCGGAAAACCTCGGCACGCCGCTTCTGCTTGCGACGGTGCTCCTCTCATTTCGCGTGCTCACGCGCGGAGGGAGCGCAGCGCTTGGGCTGGCGCTTGGCGCCATGATCGGATTCGGCGTGCTTTCCCGCGGCGAGGTCGGCGTGGCGCTGGCGGCGCTGCTTGTGGTACTCGCTGCGTCACGCACCCCACGGCCGCGGGTGCGACCGTGGCTGCTGCCGGCGTTCCTCTCGACCAGCGTCGTAGTTGGCGCCTGGGTCGCACGTAACGAGATCCAGATGGGCATACCGGAGGTGACGGGGAGTGCTACTACGAGCATGTACAGCGCGCTCGGTCCACCCTACTTCTCGTTCTTCAATTTGGCCGATGTCGCAATAGCCCGGGAGGGCAATCCGCCGCTGGCGCCGGAGGATCGTGAGGCGTACGCAAGCCGCGCCGAGGTGCGGCAGATCATTCGGTATGCGCAAACCCACCCGGGCGAAGAGCTGCGCCGGATCCCTTCGCGATTCTGGGGGTACGCCGGAAACGATCGGGGCGCGTTGCGATGGATAGCCTCCGATCCGGGCGCCCTCAGTCACCAAGATAGCGATCGGCTGTCGCTGATCTGCGACGCGTTCTACTTCAGCTTGCTGTGCGCCGCGCTACTCACGCTTCCGGTCGTATTGATGGTGCGCGACATGCGCCACGTTATGCTCCTGCTGGTGATCGTGGGCTGGTCTGCGTTGCACACGTTCGTGTTCACGGGAGAAGCGCACTACCACATCCCGATCCTGCCGCTGGTCGCGATCATCGCGGCCGGCGGGTGCGTCACGTGCTGGCGCCAAGTCCGGGACAAAATCGGCCGCCAGGCACCGTCTCCGGGCACCGCGTAAGCGACGCTATATCGCCCCCGCCGCTGACGATCACCCGAGGCCCCCCGCCCCGTCCGCGAACCGATGCCCCGGATGAGCCCCTCTCCACGCCGTGGAGAGGGGTGGCCGAAGGCCGGGGTGAGGTGCCGCATCCGGACTACCGCCGCAACGCAGAGCACGGCACTCCAGGCGAAGCGCTTCGGGCACCCAGCATCCATCCCGCCTCCCGCTGCCCACTTCCGACTTCCGACTTCCGACTTCCGACTTCCGACTTCCGACTTCCGACTTCCAGCTATACTGATCCCGCATGCCCGCCACCGACGCGGGCGTGTTTTGGCGACGCAACCATGACCTACGTACGCCCCAGCACCCGCAAGATCAGCGCCGGCGTCATCCTCGTCGACCCGCAGGGCCGCGTGCTCATGCAGCTGCGCGATGATGACCCGAAGATCATGTTCCCCGGACACTGGGGCCTCACCGGCGGCGCCGGCAACCCCAGCGAGACCCCCGAGGAGATCGCCCGCCGGGAGATCGCCGAGGAGACCGGCCTCGCGCTTGGCAAGATCGAGCCGTTCCGCGCCTACTACTTCAACGAGACCGCCTCCTCCACGGCGAAGCGCGGCCCCGCCACGAAGCGCAGCGCGGATTACGAGCTGTATCTCTTCCACGCTCCCTGCCGCACGCCCGTCGAGGACCTGGTCTGCGGCGAGGGCCGCGAACTGCGCTTCTTCGCCCCGGCCGATCTCGATGCGCTCGACGTCGCCTACAACCACCGCGACGTCCTGCGCGACTTCTTCGCGTCGCCGGCGTACGCGCCGTACATCTTCGGCGCCCCCTTCTCGGAGCAGGACGGCGACACGATCGAGCCCCTGGCGCACTTCCTCGCCGCGCTCGACGCCGGCGACCCCTGGTTCGACGCCCTGATGCGCGCCATCGCGCTCTGGGAGCAGCCGGAGGAGGTCGCCGGCGGCCGCCACTACCGCTACCTGGTCGGCGGCGAGGCCTTCGACTGGCTCCTCCTGGCCGAGCGCCTGCTCGAAGAGGCGGTGGGCCGCATCCCGGTGCCCGAAGCGGACGCCCTGCTCTTCGCGGGCATCGCGCCGCCCGCGCCCGACGCCGTCGACCCGGCCGGCCCGGCGCGCCTGGGCGACGATCGCCTGCGCGAGCTGATCGGCGACGCCAAGCACCGCGCCCACCTCAACTACCTCTACGGCGTCACCGTCGAGGAGGCGCTCCAGTACGCTATGGAGCTGGAGGTGTCGAAGGAGGTCCGCGCCAACTACATCAAGGATCCGCGCGCGGGCGATGACACCGCCGACCCCGTGTACGGGCGCATCTACGGCGAAACGCGCGGCGCCCTTCTGCGCGAATTCCGCGGCGAGCGGCGGCTGCCCGACGCGGAGCACATCGCCCTCGGCGAATTCCGCGAGTTCATGTACTGGCTCTTCAAGTACCGCGTCGCCCACTGCGAGCCCGCGCGCGTCGCATCGGACACGCGCAAGGCGATCGCCCAGCTCGCGGCGATGGAGCTGGCCTTCCGCCGGCGCGCCCAGGCCGCCGCCGCCGCGTTCCCGCCCGAAGAGGCCCCCGTCCCGTGACCGCCGGCGGCGACGCACCGCCCCGGATGCCGCGCGTCTTCGTCACCCGCCGCCTCCCCGGCGACGCGCTCGATCGCCTCGCGCGCGAAGCGGAAGTCGATCTCTGGCCCGGCGACGTGCCGCCGCCCTACGACGTGCTGGTCGAGCGCACGGCCGGCGCCGACGCCCTGATCTGCCTGCTGACCGACCGCATCGACGCCGCGCTCATCGATGCCGCGCCGGCGCTCCGCGTCATCAGCACCGTCGCCGTCGGCTACGACAACATCGACGTCGCCGCCGCCACCCGGCGCGGCATCCCCGTCGGCAACACGCCCGGCGTGCTGACCGAGACCACCGCCGATCTCGCGTTCGCCCTCATCCTCGCCACCGCCCGCCGCGTCGTCGAGGCCGACCGCCACGTGCGCGCCGGCCTCTGGCGCACCTGGGATCCGAACCTGCTGCTGGGCTACGACGTGCACCGCGCCACGATCGGCATCATCGGCTTCGGCAAGATCGGCCGCGCCGTCGCCCGGCGCGCCCACGGCTTCGGCATGCGCGTGCTCTGCACCGGCCGCGCACCGCTCGAGGATCCGGCGGCCCCGGCACAGCCCGTCGCGCTCGACGATCTGCTCCGCGCCTCCGACTTCGTCAGCCTGCACGTGCCGCTCACGCCCGACACCGCCCGCATGATCGGCGAGCGCGAGCTGCGGCTGATGAAGCCCACCGCGATCCTGATCAACACCGCCCGCGGCGGCGTCATCGATCAGCCGGCCCTCGTCCGCGCGCTGGAGGAAGGCTGGATCGCCGCCGCCGGCCTCGACGTCGCCGCGGTCGAGCCGATCCCGCCCGGCGATGCGCTGCTGCGCGCGCCCAACACCGTCCTCCTCCCCCACATCGGCAGCGCCAGCCACGCCACCCGCGAGCGCATGGCAGCCATGGCCGTCGACAACACCCTCGCCGCCCTGCGAGGCGAGCCGCTCCCGAACTGCGTGAACCCCGAGGTCTACGAGAGTAGGTAGTTGTTAGTCGATAGTAGGTAGTCCCATGCTCCGACGACCGAAGACCGAAGACGACGTACTACCTACTAACAGCTACACGGCACTCCCGCACACACACAACGCCCGCCTCGATCGCGAATCGACCTCCACGAAGTCCCCTCTCCCCTTGTGGGAGAGGGGTGGCCGAAGGCCGGGGTGAGGGCCGCCCGCAGGCGGACACCCCCGCACTCACACCGACGACCGACGACCAACAGCCAACAGCCAACTAACCACTACCCACTAATAACTAACAACTACCTTGACCTCCCCCAGCGCGATCCCGCAGACTGCTCCTGCAACCGCGACCGCTATCCCCCGCAGGTGCGCCATGACTCTCGGCAGCTATCTCACCCAGCTTCTCAAGGGCAACACCGACGTCCTCATCCTCTCGCTGCTGCAGCGCGAGCCCATGTACGGTCACCAGATCCTGCAGCAGCTCGAGCACGCCTCCGCCGGCTTCTTCCAGGTCAGCGAGGGCACGCTCTACCCCGCCCTCTACCGCCTCGTGCGTGAGGGCTTCATCCGCAGCCGCTGGCTGAAGCTCCCGGCCGGCCCGGAGCGCAAGGTCTACTCCCTCACGAAGAAGGGCCAGGATCGCCTCGACGAGTGCCGCTCCACGTGGGACGGCTTCGCCGCCGCCATGAACCGCGTCACTGCGGCCGCGGGCTAGCGCCACAACGGGAACACGGATGTCCTCTGACGTCGCCGGCTACCTCGACCGCCTGCGCATCCACCTCCGGCTGGGCGGCAGCCAGGATGCCGACATCATGCGCGAACTCGCCGCTCACGTCGAAGATCGCGTCGAAGAGCTGGTGCAGCGCGGCGTCCCCGCGGCCCGCGCGCAGCGCATGGCGATCGATGGCCTCGGCCGCCCGCGGACGCTGGCGCACCTGCTCCAGCAGGCCCACCTCATCACCCCCTGGCGCGATGCGCTGTTCGGCGCCGGTGCCTTCGCGTTCCTGGCCGCGGTCGTCGGCGGACAGCTCTGGCGCGCGCCCGTGCTGGCGGTGGCGTCTGCGGCCGTCGTCGTCGCGATCACGTTGTACGGCCTCTGGCTGGGCCGACCCGCCTGGTTCTATCCGTGGGCCGGCGTCGCGCTCTCGCTGCCGCTCGTCGCCGGCTATATCGCCTTCGCCCTGCTGCATCGCGCCGCCGGCGGCGACGTGACGCCGATCGCGCTCGCCGGCATCGCCGGCGCTGTGCTCTACTTCCCGGTCGGGCTCGTCGTCGTCGCGGCGGCGATACTCGTTGCCGTGCGCCGCGACTGGCTCGATGCCTCGGTGCTGCTGTCGCCGCTCCCGGGCGTGCTCGTGCTGATCATCGCCGCGCACCGCGCCGGCGGCCTGGCGTCCGGCGCCGATCCCGTGCCGACGACGTCGCTGCTGCTGTTCGCCACGTACGCCTGCATGTCGATGGGCGCGCTGCTCTTCCTGCGCGCGCCGATGCGCCACCACAAGGTCACGCTTCTCGTCGGAGGAGCACTCCTCCTCCTCGGCGGCGCGACGCTCATCGCCTGGCCCGACGGCGGCGTCGTCACGCTCGCCGGCCGCGCCGTCCTCCTGCTGGCGTTCCTGCTCAGCCCCGCCCTCGTCGCCCGCCACGCCTGACCGGCAGCGGCGGACACGTCGCGCTCAGCGCGTATGAAGCACTGATCCCCCCAACGCCTTCCCAAACGGTCATCTGTGCAAATCTGTGAAATCTGTGGATTACCGTCAGCGACCAGCGACCAGCGACCAGCGACCAGCGACCAGCGACCAGCGACCAGCGACCAGCGACTAGCGACCAGCGTCTAGCGACCAGCCCCCAGCAGCCGCAGCAGCTTCTCCCGCTCCCCCGGTATCCCGTCGGCGAGCCGATGCGCTGCCAGCACGACCTCCCACCGCCGCACCAGATCCATGTCGACCTTCCGGCCGTGCCGGTACGCGCGGTCGTGCGCGAACCGCACCACCCCGCGCCCGAAGGCGCCGCCGACCCGCACCAGCAGCGGCGCCCCCGGCGGCAGTTCGCCCATCCGCAGCAGCAGGCGCGTCCGCGCGAAGTCCGCGTGCGGGTCGCCGCGCGTGGCGTTCGGCCAGTCGATCACGACCGGACCGCGCGCGGACATCAGGATGTTCCCCGGGTGGAAGTCGCCGTGGCAGAGGCGGTCGCCGTCCGGCAGCGTCTCCAGTACACGCAGCGCGCGCGCCGCGATCTCCGGCGGCACCAGCGGCCGCGCCATCCACGCCGCAACGCTCTCCCGCAGCGACGGCAGCGTCTCCGGCGCGACGACGTCCCGCAGCTGCGCCTGCACCCTGCCCGTGATGCTGCCGCACGCCCACACCCACCACGGCTTCCGCCCGACGATCGTCAGCAGGTCCGGCCCGTCGATGCGCTCCATGATCAGCCCCGGCCGCCCCGATACCTCGGTCGTCCCCCGCACCTCCGGCACCAGCGGCAGCACCGAGCGCGCCGCGCGCATCGCCGCCGCCTCGCGCGCCAGCGATGCCGCGTCGCGCGCGTCGCGGAACAGCCGCAACACGGAGCCGTCCTCCCACGCGTAGATCTCCGCCTCGCGCCCTTCGGCGATCTTGTTCAGCCCGGTGATAGCCACGGCCATCAGCCCCCTCAACCTTCACCGGACTCTGCGTCCTCCGCGCCTCCGCGATGATATCGAGATCGCAAGCATCATCGCACCGCCGGCGCAGCAGGCGAAAGAAGGTCGAACTTGCGATTCTCGCAGTTGCGGGCCAGCGTTCCGCGGCAGCTTCGCGCCCCCAACGGCCCGCCTCGATCGCGAACCGCCCGCCTTGGCTGAGCCCCTCCCCACGCCGTGGGAGGCGTGCTCGTCGCCGACTCGCCGCGGAGAGAAGGGCAGGGCGAGGTGCTCGTTCCGCTCGCTGGCACCGTACGGCCCCGCCGCTCAGTCCACCAGCGCCTCGATCACGGCGTCGATGATCGCGTCCGCCTTCGCCCGCATCTCTTCATCCGTCGCATCCTGGATCGGATGCGGCACGAAGATCCGGCGCACCTCCGGCAGCCCCAGCGCGCGTGCCTGCACCGCCGCCGCCTCGACGAACTGCGACGACGCGATGAACACCGCGGGCCTGTTGTTAATCTCGAACCAGACGCTGTCGTGCACACTGCACGTTGTGCAGGAGCCTCAATCGGCGAGCGCTTCGATGACGAAGCCGCACTCCTCCGCGATCTGGCGCCGCAGCGCGTCCGGCGCCGGCTTCGTGAACGTCGGCTTCTTGTAGCGCTTGATCCCGACGCCCGGCAGGCGCTCGGCCAGCCGCACGGCGATCTGCTCCATCAGCACGTCGCCGCGCGGCTTGTTGATGTCCAGCAGCGCCACCGCGCCGGTGATCGCCTCCGGCCGCGCGCAGAGCGTGCGGCGCACCGGCGTCCGCTCGTCCGTCGGGTCGATGATCGTGATCTGGCTCATGGCGTCTCCTCGATCTTGCGGCTCACCACCACGGAGCCGAGCGTGCCGCTTACCCAGCCGCCGAAGGCGGTGCTGAACTTGCCCGCCTCGCTCCCCGCGACGGCGATGTTAATGTACTTCGGATCCCGGAACTTCGGTACCGGCTTGCTTAGCTGCTCCTCGCTCGGCCCGGATGGCCCGTACCAGCGCGGCAGCATCCCCTCGCCGCTCTCGTCGTCCGCCATCAGCTCGCGCAGCGGCCGCGAGGTGATCTCCTGCATACGCGCCCGCACGTCGGCCTTCGTCCACCCCTCCCGCGCGAGCGTATCGATGTGCTCGGGGCAGACCACCAGCAGGATGTCGCCCTGCATGTGGCTCTTCGGGTGCCAGAAGCTCTCCACCCCCAGCCCGAAGCTGCCCGCCAGCGCCCGCGCCGTCCGCGATGTCTGGTCCGCGATCTGGTGCGGACCCTCGACCGCCAGCACCGTCACCACGCTCTCGTCCGCCTTGAAGCCGCGCTCGACGTGCAGCGGCTCCCACGGGCTGCGCTCCTCCCACTCCGCGAAGCACATCGTGAAGCGCCCCGGCCAGCCCAGCGTCGGCCGCTCCGTGCCGCCCGGCTGCGATCCGCCGACGTTGCGCAGCACCAGCTTCAGCGCCCGCCCGATCGTCGCGTTGGCTCGATTCCCCTGCCCCAGCGCGTTTAGCCCCATGTTCATGCCGATGCGATTCCGCACCGGCCCGTTGACCACGACGCACGGCGTCGCGCCCCACGTCGTCGCCATCACGCCGTGGATGTTGAACTCGTCCGTGCACACCGCTTCGAGCGCCGCGATCACCACGGGCAGGTACTCCGGCTTGCAGCCGGCCATCACCGCATTCGCCGCGACCTTCTCCACGGTCGCCGGCGCCATGTTCGGCGGCACGATGGCCACCACGTCCTGCGCGTCGCGCGCGGTCCCCGCCAGCATGCGCAGCACGCGCTCCGGCGTCGGCGGCACCACCGGCAGCCCGTCCGTCAGCCCCTGGTCGAACATGAACTCGAACGCGTCGTCGTGCTCGGCGATCTCGATGCGCCGCGCCCGCAGCCTGCTGCCCGATGCCTCTGCCTCCAGCCGCTCCGCCACGCCCGGCTCCACCGACTTCGACCCGCACCCCGGCCGGAACTCCGGGTACGCGCTCCAGTCGACCGCCGGCGCGGGTAGCCCGGACAGCCGCGCCATCTCCGCGAAGAGATCCTGCCAGTCCTGCCTGCCAAAGCCCACGAATTGCCGCAACTCGCAGCCGCGCGCGTCCGCCAGCACGATCGTCGGCACCGTATCGAGGTCGAAGGCATGCGAGACGCGCAGCGCGGAGTCGTCGAGCATCGGCAGCGTCAGCGCGTATTGCTGCACGAGGGTGGCGTTGCCCGCCGCGTCCTGCCCGACCGCCCGCACGTCGATGACGCTGCCGAACGCCGCGTACGCCGCCTCGATCAGCGGCATCGAGAGGTGGCAAGTAGGGCAGTCTTCCTTTACGAAGCACAGCAGCCCCACCCGGTCGCTCGGGAACGCATGCGTCGCGCCCGATGCATCGGCCAGCGTGAACTCCGGCAGCGGCTCGCTCATTCCCCCACCCTAGCAGCCCCGCCCACCCCGATCGAGCGCCGCGCACAAGATCTCGTCTGGTCAACAATCCAACTCTCTCACGAGATCCCTTCTCCCCTTGTGGGAGAGGGGTGCCCGAAGGGCGGGGTGAGGGCCGCCGCAGGCGGTCACACATCCGTCCCACGCCACGTACCCCGTATCCGTACCGCCACCCCGAGCGAGTTCGTCCATCCAACCTCCGACGTTCGACTTCCGACTTCCAGCCTCCAGCCCGCACCCACCCCTGCCCTCACACCCGCCCGTCCTCGTATACTCGCGGCACGAGTCCGACCTGCGCGGTAGCCTCACGAGGATGGAGCATCACATGGACGCGAAGCTTGTGCTCTCGAACGTGCGCGAGATCTCCGACGACTTCGCCGCGCAGCGCGCCGAGCGCCAGCAACGCCGCAGCCTCGACCTGGCGGACTTCGACCGCCTGCGCGACGCCGGCTTTCTGCTGACCGGCGTGCCCGCGACGGAGGGCGGCCTGTGGGAGAGCGCGGCGGCCTCCACGCGCGCCATCTCGGAGCTGCTGCGGGTGCTCGCGCGCGGCGATTCCTCTGTGGCGCTCGTCGCGGCGATGCATCCGGCCGTACTCGCGTTCTGGCTCACATCGCCGCGCGCGGAAGGCGGCGATCAGCGGGCGTGGGACGCGCAGCGCAGCGAGCTGTTCGCGACCGCGCGAGACGGTCACTGGTGGGGCACCATCACCTCCGAGCCGGGCAGCGGCGGCGACATCGCCAAGACGAAGACGCTTGCCGCGCGTGACGGCGGCGGCGGCTACGCGATCTCCGGGCAGAAGCACTTCGGCAGCGGCTCCGGCATCTCCACGTACATGGTCACCACCGCCGTGCCCGAGGGAGAGGAGCGTCCCGAGCTCTTTTACATGGAGACGCGCGGCCACGCCTGGGACGGCTCCGACGGCATGAAGCTCATCGCCGAGTGGGATGGTCATGGCATGGCCGCCACGCAGAGCCACGCCTTCATGTTCGAGAACATGCCTGTCATCCGCTCCGCCTGGCATGGCGGACTGCCTTCCATCGCGGCCGCGTCGTTCGGGTTCGCGGGCTGCGCCTTTGCGGCCGTCATCGTCGGCATCTGCGACGCGGCGTTCGAGATCGCGCGGCAGCAGCTGCGAGGCAAGGAGGCGTCGATGCGCTCGTACGAGCGGGTCGAGTGGGCGCGCGCCGAGATGGAGTACTGGCTGATCCTCCAGGCGTACGAGGGCATGCTGCGCGCCGTCGAGTCGGCGCCCGACGGCGGGACGCCGCTCGGCGTCGTGCAGGGCAAGACCGCCATCGCCGAGCTGGCGGAGACCGCCATGGGCCGCATCTGCAAGGTGATCGGCGGCGGCACGTTCCATCGCCGCTCGCCGCTGGGGAACTGGTTCGAGGACGTGCGCGCCCTCGGCTTCCTGCGCCCGCCCTGGGGCCTCGCCTACGACCGCCTGCTCGAAGCGTCACTCGCCCCCGCCCCGGCCTGATCTCACCACGATCCCGCTGTCGGCAGCCGGAACTCCGGCAGCACATCGCTCACCGCCACACCTCCCCTCGTTATCGCGCTCCCCTTCCCTCCCAAGGAAGGGGCCGGGGGTTAGGTCCGGCGTGCGGTTAGGTCCGCGCGAGTTGCTGAAACGCCGAGCCCGGCGGTCCGTCCCGAAGCCTGCGACCGTCGGATTAGAAGTCCGCTCGGCCATTCTGGGGTCTGTCAGACAACGTCTGAATCTGAGGAAGGTCGAGTGCTGCGCGCAGCACGAACTAATCCGGTGCTCATGCCCGCAGGGCAGCTGACGAGGAGCGTATACCTCCAACTGCTGACGGTTCCTGCGTGACATGGACAGCTGTGAGTTCACAGTCCAGCCGCCCTATCGTGTCGTTAAGCACGTCCAAGGGTCGAGACGGATCGCATCAACATAGAGACGAGCTATTGCTATGGTTGCAGGCTCAAACATGGCCGCTCGGCTTGGCACCGGAAAGCTGCTCGCCCTTCTCGAGACACCGGTTCTCGTGAGCCGAATCCGCATCTTCAAAGACACGCTGCACGTAGAGACGGTGGGTTGGGACGAATTCTGGGCTCCCGTGCGCGCACTCGGTGCGCCACACGTCGATGAAGCTGTCGCGGAGCTTCATGCGGCGTGGCGGCATTACATCTTGTCCCGCTTCGATCCAACGCGGCGGCGGCATTACTGTTACCAGTACTTCTGTTTACTCGACGCGGTGGTCCGTTGGAGCGGTCGGAACTACGACCGCGACCTGCACCGTCGCGCGTGTCGCCGCACCGCAGCTTTCGAGTGCATTGCCGTCACGAACTGGGATGCTGGCCAGGATGCGCTCGCGGCGGCGACCACTACGGTTCGTAATCCCTCGTACCTCCTCGCGAAGCTGAGGCATCCGCTGGCACTCGACGACGGTCGATTCCTGTCGATGATCACGGTTCCGTGTGATGAAGCGGCACCCTTGTTCTACAACTATCGGCAGTACCGGCTCTCGATGGACAGCCCGCTGTCGCTCGTGTTGTATCCAGCTGTGCCATTGGGGATGCGACCCTCGAGCTTCGCACTCATCGACGGACTTGCGCTACAGATCGGACCGGGCATCGACCCTCGCGTCGCGCAGCGCGCGACGCGGCTGGCGCAGAAGTTGCTGCTGCCTCTCGTCGCGCAACGTCGGTCGGAGCACCCACGGTTCGTCCTTGAACTCGTCGATGTCGGGGCTGGTACAGGCGCGCTTGCCGCGGCTCTTTGCCGACACCTATCGAGGGGTGACTCGCAGCAGGCCTTGAGTCTTCGTCTATGGTTTGTAGACATCTGTCCTGCCGATCCGGCGCGGTTCTTCGCAGCAGCTGACCTGCGGGAGGTTGTGGACAGCCTGACCTACCTCGGAGCCGACTATCGAGAATGGCTGGCGCGCCCCGAGCCGCTTCCCGCTCCGCCAGAGCTTCGGATCGCGATCCTGTCCAAACTCTTCAACAATCTAAGTCGTTTCGAGCTTGACACGATTAGTACAAATGTCCTATTCTCGCCTAGCACTGACACAACGTCGCCAACTGTATGCTTGGCGCCTGGCGGGCCAGGCCCCGAGGGCTTGATGATTGGGAACAAGCCAGTCGAACTGCAGATCGGGCGTACCTACGATCAGCGATCGCTGGCCGACTACTACCAAGCCCTTCGCACGGCGTGCGGTACCCATAGCGTGGACGCCGAGGAAGGCTGTCGCACTTTGCCAATCCGATCGTTCGAGCCCAACTGCCTGACCAGCCAGAGTGGCGAGAGTATCCTGGCGCGTCTGCTCCAATATTGCCAGTACGTAGTCGTCGAAGACGCGGACTTGCGGCCTGGCGATCTGACCGACCACGCACGCCACCTTGCTCTTGGGAGCAGCATTGGGCTGGATCTTACGCGGACACTGGGGATGGCCAGCAATCACGTGTACCTGCTGGCCCGGGCGGGAGAGCCTCTCCCTCCACTGAAGGGACGCCAGCTATGGTGACCATTATTCGAGCGATGCGGCGCACTCCAATCCTGACGCCGTCGAGCCTCGCCTGCCTGTCGGCGCTACCCACGATTAACCTGACTGGCGGCTGTGCTCACGATTGCGCTTACTGCTACATCCAGGGCTACAGCGGATACCCGGGTCAGGGATCGGTCGTGTTGTACGAGAACACGCTCGCGAAGTTGAAGGCGGAGCTCGGGCGCACCATTCGCCAGCCGCCGGCAGTGTTCTTCAGCCCATCGAGCGACCTCTTCCAACCGATGCCCGCAGTGCTTGCGATGGCGCACGATGTGCTCGAGCTGTTGCTTCGCGAGGGGATCGGCGTGTCCATCGTCACCAAGGGCGCAATTCCGAAAAAGACGCTGACGCTGCTCGCGCGACATGCTGGCCTGGTTCGTGTTCAGGTCGGGATAATCACGATCGATGAGACGGTGGCGTCACAGTTCGAGGTAAACGCAGCGCCTGTCCGAATGCGGGTCGAGCACATCCGTCAGCTAGTCGGCTCGGGCATCTCCGTAGAAGCGCGCGTCGACCCGATCTTGCCGGGAATCACTGACGGCCATGACTCGCTGCGAGCGCTCTTCGGGCAGCTCGCAACCGCCGGCGTACGAAAGGCCGCAGCCAGCGTCCTCTTTCTTCGTCCTGCAATCCTCTCTGCTCTGAGACAAAACGTGCCGCCCGACACGTTGCGCCTGCTGCTAGACGCATACCGGGTGCACGACCGCGTGCCAATCCGGACTGCCAAGCCTGCGCTGGTCCACGCATTGCCGCACGCGCTCCGCGAAGAGATCCTCGGTCGTGTCCGAGACGTCGCTGCTGAGCGCGCGATCACAGTCAGTATTTGCGCCTGTAAGAACCCGGATCTCGCCGCAGGTACGTGCAACATCGCGGGGACTTTCCCACGCCGGCGAGCAGCTTCCCGCCAGCCGGTATTGCTGTAACTTCTTGCTTCAGAGGCCGCGCCCAGCATGATGGTCGAAGAGATCGCCACCGAGCTTCTTGTCGCACATCCAGAGAACGCCAACCACATGTCGGGCGATGTGCTCCGGAAGCTGCGCAGCCATCTCGAACGGTCAGGCCGCTATGAGCCCCTTGTGGTTCGGCCGTATCCGCAGTTGCCCGGGCGGTTTCAGCTCCTTAATGGCCATCATCGGTTCCGCGTGCTCAAGGAACTCGGACACAACTCCGTCCGATGTCTGGTTTGGGACGTCGACGACGATCAGGCGCGGCTCTACCTGGCTACCCTCAACCGGCTCTCGGGGAAGGATATCCCCGAGCGTCGCGCTGCCCTCATCGAGAACTTGCTCGGCGCATTCGATCTTGATGACCTCGACGAACTGTTGCCGGACGGCAAGCGTCAGATCGAAGCCGTCGAGCGATTGATCCGAGCGGACCTGGGCGACCTGGCGGCTCACACGGAACAGCTTCGGGGAGACGACCTCCTTCCTGTGATCATTGACTTCGTCGTAGACCAGGAAGGCAACAGGCAGATCCATCTGGCGCTGGACATGTTTCGCGTAGCACACGGCCAGGCGATCTCGAACGGCGAGGCGCTCGTCGGCCTCGCGGCATTCTTCCTCGAACGATGCAGTCCTGGTAACTGAGAATTGGGTGCGCGGCATGAGATTCGACGAAGTCCTTCAGCAGTTCAAGGCGATCGAACAGCCCGAGTGCCTGCTTCTCATCAATGAAGACTCCGCAAGCCTCAGGATTGCTGTTGCATGGACAGCAATCAGCATCCCGCGTGTTGAAGTGCCGGAGCCTCTGCCGCATGACGTCCGTGTTGATCTGTGGGCTTGGCTCTGGAACGGCGTGAGCTATTCCATCGCGGACGTTGCCGTCAGGACGGACCTCACGGCCTATGTGATCGAACGGAAGCTGCCTGGTCTGATCGCCAACAAGGTCATCTACCCTGACGGCACGGTGAACTCGTTCGTGCAGCGCTATCTCCGCGAGCGCGTGCTCAAGTTGTTTCGACCTGCGAAGAAGTAAGAGCGACCTGGTTAGTCCGCCTCGCACCGAGGGCGATGGACTGCGCGCGTTTGCCTGGTGTCGCCGGGTCTGAACGTTGCGGAATCTCGCGCCGCCGCCCGAGGGCGTGATCCGGCTCTGGCGGTCGCTCTTCGCCACCGTCGCACGCGCTACCAGTGCTCACGCTCCCACCGCCATCCAGCCTCCGACTTCCAGCCTCCAGCCTCCAGAAATACTGGCACCCCCGGCACGACTCGAACCGGCGACCATCGGATGAGAAGTCTCGCCAACAATGCGCTCAATCAACAACGGGACCCTGCTCGAATGGGCGCATCACGACATCGAGCCCAGGCCACGGTGGACCCTCGCGCAGGGCGCTGAGAAGCTCTCGCCCTGCGCGCCGCCCATTCGGGAACTGGTCGCCTCGATCCCACCGCCAGGCTGCCACCATCGCAAGCACGAGGCCACGGCACTCGGCGAGCAGTTCTTGGTCAGCGCCGGCATAGCGCTCGCTGACCTCTTCGGGCACATGGGCGAGGTCGAATTCGACAGGCCCCCGACAGCATGTCTCGAGGTCGATGAACAGCAGCCCGCTCTCCGTGTCGAGCAGGTTGCCCGGGTGCGGCTCGCCGTGCAGTAGTTGCTCCGCCGCTCCGCGGTCGCAGATCGTTTGTCTCAGACTTCCTAACGTGTTGCTGAGAAGCTCCCGGTCCGCGTCGGAGAGCGCCGGGGTGAGGTCGCGGCTCGCGACGAGTTGTTGCGCCTCCGCGACTCGATCTGTGAAGTGCGGCGTCGTGATATCGAGCTTCCGCATGCCAGCATGCAGCCGCTCGAGCGCACCCGCGTAGTCGGCTGCCGAGACCTCTCCAGTCGCTACGAGTTCGTAGTAGGTCCACAGCGTGACCCCGAAGCCGTCACGCTCGTAGACGCGTGGCGCCACTCGAGGCTCAAGAGCACCCGCGGGGCTCTCGGTTTCGGCGAGCCGTTGCGCAAGCTCGATCTCGAACTGTGCGACCTCCTGCCCTGCATATGCGACTCGGGCAAGGACGTCGCAAGGGAGCAGCCGCAACGCGAGCCTGTTCGAGTTAGAAAGAACGACCGCATCGTCGGCGGCCAGGCCAAGCGCCGAGACGATCGACTTGGCCGCAGCCACCGCACGCGGAACCTCTGATGCCTGCATGTCCCCTTACCCTCGCCGCTTTGCGTCACGAGATTTCGAAAGCGCGCACCTTGCGCACAGGCGCTTTCAGTCACACAAGTCAAGGCAATAGGTCACCAGCCCGACGTGCGGGAGTGTGCGTGCCTCTTCCAACGTGAACCAGGCAGCGGCATCCGTGGTGTTGGCGGCGTCGCGCGAGAATTCAGTGCGGAGGACGCCGCGCACGTTGGTGCCCTCGTACACGATGCCGACCACGTGTCCCGCGTTGCCACTAACCGCCTCGTGAGGCTCGTACCAGCGCGAGAACACCCCGACGGCGCGGCCTATCTCCGCGTGCAGTCCAGTCTCCTCTTCCAACTCGCGCTCCGCCGTCTCAAACGGGTCCTCGCCCCACTCCATAGCGCCGCCGGGCATCGTCCACTTACCTGAGTCAGGGTGGCCGGCTTGGGTGAAACGTGTGAGCAGAATCCGCCCGGCGTCGTCGCGGCAAACAACGTAGGCGGCGACGCGGCGCCATTCAGCGTCCATCCGTCGCGGCTCAGACGAAGACTGTTGCGGCTTGACGCCGGCGGCGGTGAGGAACTGGCGGATCTGTGAGGCGTGCTCAATGACGTGCAGCGGGATGCTGCCGACCAACACTCCGAACAGGGTGCCGTGGTATCGATGGGCGCCAGGGAGGGGTCGGGCCGCGGTGTCCTCCGTGAGCGCGTCGAGCGTTCGGCGCACCCTCCCGCGGCAGTAGTCGATGTAACCGAGGAGTTCGGCCCTGGTGAACATGCGGTTGGGAAACGACCAGGTGTTCTCGTCGAAGGGTTGCGGCGGCGCCCACGGCTCAAACTCGCCGGCGAGGTCGTAGTCGAGGCAAGACAGGGCGTGGTACGCCAGGAACCACGGGGCGGAGCCGTGCAATCCCCCGTGCGGGCCCGGCCCCGTGGGCGCCTCGTCTGGCCACAGGCCCGTCTCCCACAACCGGTCCGGACAGTCCGTCAGCGCCGCCTCCATCAGCCGGAGCGCGTCGTCATAGTTACGGGCCATGCTCTGCACAAATGCGTTCGTCACGCTGCCGGTATAGCGTATCGACGGGTCTGGTTGCACGTGGCTTCAGCAACCGCCACGCGACCGCGCGCCGTACCCCGAAGGCCTTCCTGCGGGAAAAGTGAAGAAGTTCATGTTGCTGCATTTTGGATTCGAGCAGCCAACCGATGAGATCATGAAGGCCTGGGGCGCGTGGCTCGAGTCAATTGCTGACCGTAACGTCGACCAGGCCGGCTTCGGTGGCGCCAGGGAGATCTCGAACGCCGGAACCAAGGACCTCCCGTGGGGGATGGAGTCCATCACCGGTTACAACATCATCGAGGCGGAGTCCCTCGACGAGGCCGAGAAGATCGCGAAGGGCTGCCCCTACATAGCGAGCATCAGAGCCTATGAAATCAGGTCGCATTGACTTCAGCCGTCGTGGACTAGGGCGTGCCTGAGATACATGGTTACGTCGATGGGGCATGCACCGGCGAGCGGCTGTGGCGAACAGAGGTCATCACCCGGTGGGCGGTGGAGCTAGCGGCGCGGCGAGATCGTCCGCCCTCCCTCGATCCAGCTTCCAGCCTCCGACGTCCAGCCTCCAGAGAGACTGGCACCCCCGGCAGGATTCGAACCTGCGACCGTCGGATTAGAAGTCCGGTGCTCTGTCCACTGAGCTACGGGGGCACATCGATGCATCGGCCGCGCACGGCGCGGCGATCGATCTGCGTGCGCTACGCGTCGGCGACGCGCCGTGTCGTCTGCACTTTGTGGAATCTCGCGCCGCCGCGGCCGCCCGCCTTGATCCCCACGATCTCCGTGCCCGAGAGATCAGGGCTCGTCGTCAGGTATTGCTGCACCATCCGCCCCACTGGCTGCGCGACCAGCACCGCCAGCATCGACGCCAGGATCACGTTCGGCACCTTCTCGCTGCGGTTGCTCTTCCCCATCGTCAGCATCGATGCCGCGCCGGCGAGTGCGCCCGCCACCGCCAGGTTCGTGCCGCACAGCGGCGACACCGCCAGGTGCCCCTCACCCGACTTCATCCGCGCCAGCGCCTCGCGCGTCGATGCCTCCAGAAGTTCCGTGGGCACGTCGGCGTACAGGTAGTAGCCGTCGCGCGTCGCCCGCCCCACCATGCGGATGTCGTGCCCGATCTTGCGGAGCAGCACCGTGATCGTCGCGTGCTCCAGCGCGTGGTTGCGGCGGACGCTGCCGACGAGATTTCCGAGCATGTCGCGTCTCCCTCCGTTGTGGTCTCTAGCAAGTATATCGGCGCGAGCCAGTGGCTAGTGGATAGTGAGTAGCGTGAGCATCAACGCGGCCGCTGAAGCACTTTCGCCCGCAGCGCGCCGAGCATCTTGCTCACTTCCGTCAACAAGGCCAGAGCCCGCTCGGCCTGATCCGCGGTGAGATACCCGAGGCGTATCGCCAGCAGCAGGTATGTCTCGGTCTCGTTCAACGACCCGCGTGCGATCGCGAGGAACTGAGCGAAGTCCTTCGATGTCCCGCGTCCCTGCCCCTCGGCGATGTTCGCCGGAACGGAGACAACGGCGCGGGTCATCTGGTCGATAAGGCGAAATCGTTCGGATGCGGGGAACGCAGTGGAGACGCGGTACACCTCAACAACGAGGTCCATCGCCTTGTTCCAAACGATGAGGTCGCGGTACGACTGCACCCGCTCCATAACGCACCCTCTAGCCACTAATCACTAGCCACTAATCACTAGCCCCGCGCCGCCGCGAACGCCTCCCGCGCCGCCGCCAGCGTCCGGTCGAAGTCCGCCTGCTGGTGCACCGCCGACACGAACATCACCTCGTACTGCGACGGCGGCAGGTACACGCCCGCCTCCAGCATCGAACGGAAGAAGCGACCGTAGCGCTCCGCGTCCGCAAGCTTCGCCGAGTCGTAGTCGTGCGGCGCCTCGGGCGAGAAGAAGATCGTCATCATCGAGCCCAGCTGCGCCACGGTTACGCCTGTGCACTCGGCCGCCGTCGCCGCCGCGCGCAGCCCCGCCGCCAGCGTCGCGCCCATCTCGTCCAGCACGCGGTAGATCCCCGGGTTTTGCAGCATCCGCAGCATGACGATGCCCGCCGCCATCGCCATCGGGTTCCCCGACAGCGTGCCCGCCTGGTACACCGGCCCCACCGGCGCCACCATCTGCATGATGTCGCGGCGCCCGCCGTACGCCCCCACCGGCAGCCCGCCGCCGATCACCTTGCCCAGGCACGTCAGGTCGGGCACCACGCCGTAGTACATCTGCGCGCCGCCCGTGGCCAGCCGGAACCCCGTGATCACCTCGTCGAAGATCAGCAGCGCGCCCTCGCGCTGCGTGATCTCGCGCAGGGACTGCAGGAAGCCCGGCGCCGGCGGCACCAGCCCCATGTTCGCCGCCACCGGCTCCAGGATCACCGCCGCGATCGCCCCCGCGTGCTCGGCGAAGATCCGCTCTACCGCGGCAGTATCGCTGTACGGCGCCACCAGCGTCTCCGCCGTGAACGATGCCGGCACGCCGGCGCTGTCCGGCAGGCCCAGCGTCGCCACGCCCGAGCCCGCCTTCGCCAGCAGCCCGTCGGAGTGGCCGTGGTAGCAGCCCGCGAACTTCACGATCTTGTCGCGCCCGGTGAACGCCCGCGCCAGCCGCAGCGCCGACATCGTCGCCTCGGTGCCCGAGCTGACGAAGCGCACCTGCTCGATCGATGGCACAGCCGCGCACACGAGGCGCGCCATCTCTACTTCCATCTCCGTCGTCGCGCCGTAGCTCGTGCCGCGCTCGGCCGCCTTCTGCAGGATCTGCACGATCGATGGGTGCGCGTGCCCGAAGATCAGCGGCCCCCACGACGCCACGTAGTCGATGTACTCGTTCCCGTCCGCGTCCCAGATGTGCGAGCCGCTCCCGTACGAGATGATCACCGGCTCGCCGCCTACCGCCTTGAACGCGCGCACCGGCGAGTCCACGCCGCCCGGCAGGTACTGCTGCGCCATCGCGTGGATCGTCCGGGAGCGGTCGTGCGGCCGTGCAGTGTCAGTCATTCGTCGTCAGTCACCCTCGGAATCGTGCGGGGCCGCGTGCAATACGGTGGAAGTGTAGGAGAGGCGCGTCCCTCGGGCGACCGCGCGGCGCCCCGCCTCCCGCGGCAATGTGCGCGAATCTGCGAATCGCCGGCCGCCGTCGCGCCTGTCGCCACTGGCGGTGTCTCGGTTACGTCTCGAAACTGATAGTGCGCGTGATCACAGTTGACAGGCTGGGCGGTCGAGTACTATCGTAGAAGGGTCTTAGGAGGCCGCCGACCTTGGACGTTCTTCTCTCCGGTTTTACATAATGGTGACGCTACACCGCACGTGATCGCGTGCGGTGTTTTTGTTCGTCTCAGGCCCCCCGCAGCAGAGTGAAAGGACCCAACCATGAACTCTGGACTCATCGGTAAAGTCGACAAGGCCAAGAAGTACGCGCACGAACGGAATCGCATGCACGTCAACAACCTGGAAGTCGACTTTCAAGGTGAGAACGACACGCATCACGTCGGCCTGGATGGCGAGACGTGGAGCTGCTCGTGCGATTTCTTCTCCGGCTGGGGCGCCTGCGCCCACACCATGGCCCTCGAGCGCATCCTCGATGGCATGATCCCGACATCGGCGCTCATGACGGCGCAGTTCGCGCCGGCGTAGCCACCCGCCGCGCGCGCAGAACCGAATAGCCACATCCGAAGCCGCGCGCTCAAACGTGCGGCTTCGTGGCCTCCCGCGCCTGGCGCACCATCTCGCCGTACAGTTCCGTCGCCGCGAAGCGCTCGATCAGATCGCGCAGCGCCGGCACGACGCGCTCCGGCAGCGCGTCCGGCGCGAAGAGCGCCATCGCCTCGCCCTCGCCCAGCACCAGCGCGTCCTGCGCCACGTCCAGCGGCGCCGCGTACACGTAGATGAGCTGGCGGCGCGCGTCGCCGTCGTCCAGCGTGCGGTAAGGGGCGCTCATGTACAGATCGAAGCGGCGCGGCTCCCACGCCAGCTCTTCGCGCAGCTCGCGCAGGAACCCCTCGTCCGGCGTCTCCGGATGCGGCGTCTCGTGCGGCTCCAGGCGGCCGCCGAACGAGCCCCACAGCCCCGGGTTCACGATCTCCGGCTTGTCGTCGCGGAGCTGCAGCAGGAAGCGCCCCTCCGCGTCCACGATCAGCCCTGTCGTGCTGATCATGTCCCACGCGCGCTTCACGCGCTTGTAGGCATTGGACCGCGCGAACGCCGCGATGATCTCCCCGAGCCCCGGCACGAGCGCCGCCGGCAGCGCGCCCGGCGCGTCCGGTGCGAAGAGCGCCATCGCCTGCCCCTCGCCAAGCGTCAGCTCGCCCAGCGGCACCTGCAGGTGCGCGGCGAAGATGTGCGACGTGACGTGCAGGCCGTAGCCCTTCGCGCCCGGCAGCGGCGGCGCGTCGTCCGTCAGGTAGTGCTCGAAGTGGCGCGGCTGCCAGCCCAGCTCCTCCCGCATCTCGCGCAAGAAGGCCTCGCTCGTCCGCTCGCCGCGCTCCACGTGTCCGCCGAAGAAGCCCCAGAGCCCCGCGCCCGACACCCCCGGCTTGTCGTCGCGATGCTGCAGCAGCACGCGCCCGTCGTCCGCGACGATCAGCCCGACGGCCACCTCGGGCCGCCGCGCCAGGTCATTCGTCGGCGGAGGCTGGGGCGATGTCATGCGGTCACCCGGTCTGCCATGTGTGATTGCCTGACGCGCACTCGCTGCTGCGGCTGCGGGCGCCGTTACTCCCGCTCCCACACCGGCCGCTCGATCGCGAACCGTACTTCGTGTGAACCCCTCTCCACCGCGTGGAGAGCAACTGTGTTGATTAGGCGGCCATGGGCACCTCCCTAGGGGACCAGGCGCGCTGGTCGCGGAGCATGGCGTTGAGGATGACGAGGAGCTTCCGGACGCAGGCGAC
>Ga0315281_10003250_pt1 | contig 23872 bp, 20 predicted proteins | sample YL17G07_0_MG_FD_204540 | JGI IMG/M metagenome (GOLD analysis project Ga0315281, IMG submission 204540) | Sediment microbial communities from Yellowstone Lake, YNP, Wyoming, USA - YL17G07_0 | ecosystem: Environmental > Aquatic > Freshwater > Lake > Sediment | place: USA: Wyoming | collected... | reverse complement strand
GGCGTCGAGAACGCCGCGGTCGGCACGGACGCCGAGGGCTACGCCCTGGTCCCCGCCAGCGTCTTGCGGTCGCGGCTGGCCGCCACGCTGCTGACGGTGGCCGAGCGGTACCGCACCGTCTACCACGAGGAGTGCGGTGAAGGGCATCCGGCGCTCCGAGAGTTCGTGGAGTTCGTGGAACTCGCCGAGCGTATGCAGGCCCAGCTCGGCCATCCCGTCGGCGTGCGCGCCTCCTGGTAGCGTCTTCCGCAACGGCTTCATAACGATCGTTCCCCTGATCACGTCATACCCTCGGATCGACAGCGGTGGCCGCGCGACTCCTCCCCAGTAGGCGCGGCCGCCGCTCGTTCTTCCAGCACCAGCGCCCTGACCACCTCGAACAGGCCCGCCTCAATGCAGCCGATGCACTCCCCGTCGTCGCGGCCGCGGATGTGCACCAGGGAGCCGCGGGCGTCCCTGTCGATCACGAAGATCCCAGGCATACGGCCTCCTTGCCGGAGAAGCTCTCCCAGCGGGCCAACACGACGCTGCCATAGTGGGCGTCCAATTCCATGCCCAGGCAGACGCGCCCGGTGCGCTCCGCGGCGATCAGCGTCGTGCCCGAGCCGAGGAAGAGATCAAGCACGACGTCGCCGGACGTGGAGCTGTTGGTGATCGCCCGCTCGACCAGCGCGAGCGGCTTCATCGTCGGGTGCGCGTCGGACTCCGACGGCCGGTCGATCTCCCAGACGTCGCCCTGGTCGCGGTCGCCACACCAGTGGTGCTTCGCGCCCTCGCGCCAGCCGAACCAGATCGGCTCGTACTGCCGCTGGTAGTCGGCCCGGCCTAGGACGAAGCGGTCCTTCTTCCAGATGATCGTGTCGCTCCAGTGGCCGCCGGCCTCGGCGAGGGCGTCCGAAACGCTGGCCCACTCCTTGGTGGACATGCAGCAGTAGATCGCGCCGTCGACGGAGGCTACGAGGTTCGCCGCCCAGCCGCGGACGAACGCCGCCCACTGCTCCGGCGGCATCGCGTCGTTCTGGATGCGGCGCTTCTTGGCTCCCCGCTGCTGCCCGCCGTGGTCGCCCAGGGCGACGTTGTAGGGTGGGTCGGTGAAGCACATCGCCGGGCGCTTGCCGTCGAGCAGCCGCGCCACGTCGCCTACGTCCGTGCTGTCGCCGATCAGCAAGCGATGGTCGCCCAGGGCCCACAACTCGCCACGTTTGGCGCGTGTGGCGGCGCGTGCGGCCTCCAGGGCGGCCTCCACGTCGAACGACTCCACCTTCTCCCGCTTCTCGCGCACGTCCAGCGACTTCAGCAGCTTCTCCAACTCGTCCTCGTCGAATCCCGTGAGGGAGAGGTCGATGCCGTCGACCGGCTGCAGGTCGGCGAGCATGCGGGCCAGCAGCTCCTCGTCCCAGCTGCCGGAGATCTTGTTCAGGGCGAGGTTGAGGACGCGTGCTTGCTCGATGGAGAGGTCGACGAAGATCACCGGCACCGTCTTCATGCCGAGCCGGCGTGCGGCGAGCAGCCGCTGGTGGCCGCCGACGACGGTGTTGTCGTCCCTCCGGGCGAGGACCGGCTGCAGGAAGCCGTACTCCCTCAGGCTCCTCGTCAGCGCCTCCAGCTCCGCTGGCGAGATCCGCCTCGGGTTGGCGGGGTCGGGCCGAAGGCTCTCGATGTCGACGTGTTCGATTTGCATCAGCGTGGTGGTGGTCATGGCTGTGCGAACATCTTTCGGTACTCCTCCATCGATCTGATCCTTCTCTCCTCTTCCTCGGGGTCCGGCGGGCGATCGTGGACGACGCCGGCACGCAGGCGCGCGGCCGGCGTCAGGCCGAGCTGGCGGGCAAGGTCCGCGATCGTCTGCTCGCAGTCGCGCTTCATCAGCCAGAGCGGGTTGCGGACTAAGTTCCCCTTCTGGCCCCGGATCAGCTTGCCGGACTGCTGAAGGAGCCCGGCCAACTCGCACCAGTCCGCCCAGGCCGTGCAATAGCGGATCAGCACGCCGCGGTCGATCGAGGCGAGCAGGCCGATCTCTTCCAGCTCCGGCACCACGCGCTTCCACTCGGCCTTCGCCTCCTCCGGCAAGCTGCGCGGCATCGGCGGCCGGGCGACGGTGACGTGCGTGCCGCTCGTGAAGCGCTTGTTGCGGCGTCTCGTGTAGCCCTTGGGTACGGGCCCTCTTTCGCCCATCAGCCTTCACCTCGCGGATACGACTGGCCGAAACCCGTACACGGGCGGAGATGGGTACGCCAGCGCTGTGTCCTCGAACGCGTGTTGTTTTCAAGTCGGCCGTTCGCGTTCTTGGTCACGCCTGCCTCCCGCTGCGCTTCCACTGCTCGAACGGATCGTCCTCCGCTACCGCCGGCTCGGCGTGCACACGCGCCCGGCTCGCCGGTGTCATGCCGAACTCCCCCATCAACAGCCGCACCTGCTCGGACGCCTTGTTGGCGACGGCCAGGTACGGGCTCTGCATCGGGTAGCCGTTCGGCGACTTCACCATGAGCCCGTAGGTCTGCAGCGCGTGGAGCGCCTCTACCCAGCGCCCCCAGGCGTCGCAGTACAGCGCCAGCGCCGTCCGGTCGATCTGCGTCAGCAGGCCCACCGCGGCGAGGTGCTTGGATGCGCGGCGCCACTCGCGCTTCGCCTCGACGCCGAGGTGCGCCGGGCAGCGTGGAATCGCCGTCTGTACCGTCGGCTCGTGCGGGTTCCGGCGGTCAGCCCGGTCGGTGCCGCGCAGCACCTTCAGCCGCGTCGGCACGGGCTTCGCTCCTCGCTTGCTCATGGGCTACCCCCCCTACCCTAATCTGGCAACGCACACGTGACGCCTACCGACGCGCTCATGGATCGAGACCTCCAGACATTGGATGCCCCCTCCCCCCGTCGCCCCGCGCGCTGCATCCACGATTCGGTCATCGTGCGTGGTCATCCAATCCTCGATCTTCGCCATTCTGCGACGGCAGCAGCCGCGCACGGCGAGCACTTCCAATGGCCGTGTGGGACCGGTTTCCCGCAACCGCCTGCACAGAAGCCCGCCTCGACAGTTGCCGCCACTTCCGGTTGAGCCGACGGGGATTGGGGAAGGTGGTGGATACCCTTATTAGAGAGATCTATAAGGGTGTCCACCGGTTTCCCCATCACCTTCGTCACCGTTCGCTTGTCGGCGCCGGCAGCCTTCGCGATGGCATTCACGCTCACGACCTTTCCCTCGCCCTGAAGCTGTTGGATCGCGGCACGGACTCGCTGCTCTGCATCCGAAGCGCGTTCGCTGTTCACGTCCCGTCGCAAGGCGGTGACGTGGAGTTCATCCACCCGCAAGCCAGGGATCGGGTGGCCTGTATGTAGGACGAGTCGCACGGAGTGACGTCCCTCGCGAAAAAGATCCCCTTGCGCGTCGACGCTGTAGAGGCGGGCGCGGTGAATGACCTGCACCATCTCGTCGTCGCGCGTGGCCTTCACGAGTGCGGCTGCGCGTGGGTCCTCGAAGTCGACGACATCGACCTCGTAATGCTGCCCGCCAAACCGCCGCGCCTCGACGACGATTTGCGGTTTGATCGGCGCCTCGCCGTGGTGGATCACCTGTGCGAGATGGAGGAGGTCGGACGTGGGCGCCATCGGACGGCCGATGACATGGAGCCGGTCGACGGTCGACAGCGCATTCAGGCCGCGCACGCTCCCAAACGTCAGGATCTGGTCGGGCGCTATCCCTACGGTTTCTACCGCGGCTCTGATCGACTTGAAGCAGATTGCTGCCTCACGGTTGGGTTCTGTGACGGGGAAGCGGTCGCGCTCGGTCGAGACTTCCGCAAGTGCGGACTTCAGACGCTCGGGATCGCGCAGGACGGTGCGGCTATTGCTGGACCCGGCGTGCTGCACGACGGTGACGTTTGGCGGAAGGGACACATCCACGCGCACGTCCGGCAGCCTCGTGTGCTGCGCGGTGAGCCGATCGACGAGGCCCGGGATGGGCGTCGCCTCCAGCACGAGCAGAGGCAACTCGGCGATGATCGTGCGCTCCTTTCGGTCGATGGCAGCTCGCCGCAGGCGGAAGATGTGCAGGCCGTCCTGGTCGATCCGGAGGCGGCTGTTGAAATCCTCTCCCGACTGGAAAGACGGTAGTTCATCGCGCAAGCCGTCCAGCAGTGACTTGATGGTCGCGGGTGCGGCCGCTTCGACCGCTTCGACGGTGAGTACATCGCACTTGCTCCTTCCGGGCGGCGGTAGCGTGCCGGCCTTTGGCAGCGACGCGATCGCCGCCACGAGATCCACCCGAAAGCGTCGTGCGCTCTGAACGAGGTGATCCCAGACCCGAGCGCCGATAAACGGGAGGTGAGCGGTTTCGTCCAATTGGATCTCCAACAATGCGCGTCCGATCGCGGCTACCACTCGACGTGCGGGTTGCCGCCGGCGCCGGGCGAGCGCGATGTACCCGCGTTGAAGCGTCTCGACCGTGATCAGGTGACGCTCGATCGTGCTGCGAAGGAGATCCGCGTCATCCGCGACGACGATGCTTCCTCCCTGCAGGAACCTCGGGTTGAACAACTGCTCAGCGGCAGCGACGCGCGTACCGATCTGGTCGAACTGTTGCCAGTACGCGCAGTCATCACGCGCCGGACAGCGCGGCTTCCTTTCAGTCCCGCAAGCAAGTTCTTCGATCTCGTGCCCGTCGGCTCCCAGCGCGTGCACGACGTCGATGCGCTCGCAGTTCTCTTCGTTACGACCGCGGATGTGGGCAAAGTCGAACTCGTCCGCAACCTGGGCGGCGAGAGCGTTGGTGCCGACGAGGATGCGCCCGCGTGCCCGGGTCGACTGAAGCGCCCGTGCAGCCGCGGTGGTCTTCCCAGTGCCCGGTGCGGCTCGGATGAGGAGCGCGTTGCCCTGATGACGGTCCGCGTGCCGGACAAAGCCGTCGATCGTCTTCGCTGTGAGTTCCCGCGCGCTGGTGATCGAGACGCCGCGGTCGATCTCGCCGGCGACCGGTATCTCTCGCGGCGTCCGGCGCGTGCCGATCGACGCTGGTACGACCGTGAAGCGCCTGAGGCGCGGCCGCCCGCCCGTCAGGACAAGGTCATCGAGGCCCTTCGGGCCACCGACATCGCTCCCTTCCCAGACTCCGTCAAAGGTCGGCAGGCCTTCGATCGCAAGACACTCGTTCCAGCGCCGCCGCGCCCGATCGGTGTTCACGTTGTCTTCGCGATCAAGGCAGACGATCACGCGTTCCGGATTGAGTTGTTTGATTACGTCGATGTGCGCGGGCTTCAGGGCTTGACCGGCGACGGCGAATACCAGCAGGCCAGCGAGCTCGTTCGACACGATCGCCTTGGTGCCACCCTCCGTGACGTACAGGTCACAGCCCGGTGCGGGCCGTCCAGCTACGCCGTAGACGCCGTCAAGCTGCGCGGCGGCCGGCGACAGATAGCCGCCGCCGAGGCGTTTCTGCTGCCAGCCGGTCAGGCGTCCGATCTCGTCGGCATAGGGAACGATGTACCCATCCCGCGCGCCCTGTGCGCTCCAGAAGGTGACGCGGGCGTTCTTGTCGAAGAATCCGGGACACCGCCGCAGCAAGGGTTCGTCGAATCGATCTTTGACCTGGGCCATGAACCGCTGATGCTCCGCACCGAGACGCGGCACGGAGCGGAACCTCCAGACGGCGATCGCCGCATCTGAGAGACCGCGGCGTTGCAGGTCGCGTTTCGCGTCAGGCCGGAGATCGAGGATGCTCAGCGCGAACGAATAGACCTCGTCGCGCTCCTCGACGGAGGCGATCTCTCGACGCCGGTACGCAGGCCCGTGTTCACCGCCGACCGAACCCCAACCGTGGGCACTGCCGCAACCGCACGCGCCAAAACGGCGGTGCTGGTACGCACCCGGCGACAGGGTCATGTCGAACGGCAGGGTACCCGCGTGCTCCTCGCGGGTGCAGTACACCACGAAGTCCAGCGTGAACCCGGCGCAGCGGATGCCACGGTGCTGTGGCAGTCCGGCATGGCCACCGCAGACGGGACAGGGCCACCGCGAGTCGTGGCGTTGCAGGCTGCCGGGGTCGATGGTGTAGTCGTTGAGCGCCAAATGAAACAGGCTCCCCACGAACCCTTCCCAGGTCCGTCGGGAGCCTCTGCGCCGCTCCGAGCGAAAGTATTCAGTTCTCTGCGGCACGATGACCGCCGGCGTGTTACGACGCTCGCAGAATCAATTCAGCGGGCGCAAACCATCGTGAATCGATGTAGGTAATGTGGGTTCGAGTCCTGTCGGGGGTACCATCTTCGTTGGATACGTGGAGGCTGGAAGCTGGAGGTCGGACCTCGCGGCGACCGGCCTTCTATTTGTTATCGCCCGGACCTGGTCGCTGCCCAGCGAGCGCGCGTCATTGGCCGCGGAGGGCCGCGTTCGATGAGTTGTCGGCGACGGCGAGGCCGGCGCGGGTGAGCACGAGCACCTGCTGGGCCATCGTCTCGAACCCGGCGCCGACGGTGCCCCCCTCGAGGAAGCGCGCGTGGATCCCTTCGAGGATCACGGCGAGCTTGAAGTAGGCGAGCGCGGCGTAGTAGTCCAGGTTGCTGATGTCGCGGCCGCTCTTCTCGGCGTAGCACTGCATGGCTTCCTGCCGCGTCGGGAACCCCGGCAGCGTCAGCACGGCGCCGCTCGCCACGCCGGTCCCGGCGGGGGTGGGCGCGACGCCGCGCTCGGGCCAGTACATGACCTGCAGCCCGAGGTCCGCCAGCGGATCGCCGAGCGTCGCCATCTCCCAGTCGAGCACCGCGGCGATGTGCCCCTCGTCGTCGTAGACGCAGTTATCCAGACGGTAGTCGCCGTGCACAAGGGTGTGCTCCGACTCGGTTGGGATGGCGTTCTGCAGGCGACGCCCCAGCTCCTCGAGTTCGGGGAGCTCGCGCACCTTCGAGCGTGCGAGCTGCTCGTGGAAGCGCTTCACCTGCCGGGCGAGAAAGCCCTCGGGCTTGCCGAAGTCCGCGAGGCCGACGGACGCCGGGTCGACTGCGTGAAACGCCACAAGCGTATCGATCAGCTCCTCGCCCATGCGGCGCCGGGTGGCTTCGTCGTACTTCGCGGCGACGGCCGCGGGATCGACCGGCACCATGCCGTCGACGAAGGACATGATGTAGAAGGGAGCATCGTTGACGGCGATGTCCTCGCAGAGGGCGATCGCGTGCGGGACCGGGACGGCGGTGGGTGCGAGGGCGGAGATGACGCGGAACTCGCGCTTCATGTCGTGCGCGGTCGGCAGCACGTGCGAGAGCGGCGGCCGGCGGAGCACCCACGCCTCGCCGGTCTCCGATTCGATGCGATAGGTGAGGTTCGAGCGGCCATGGCCGACGATCTGGGCGCGTAGCTCCTTCACCGGCGCGACATGGGCGGCGAACCACGGCGTCAGCCGCTCGAAGTCGATGCCAGGTACCTGTTCGGCCATGTCAGGGCTCCTTCGGGATGCTCGGGGCCTGTGTCGGCGTGACGCAGGGAATCGGCGCTACTACAATCGTCTCGCGGGTGTCGTGCGGATTGATGCGCGCGCACGCCCGCACGTACCAGGGCTGAGACGCGACAGGAGGACTTCCATGACCATCGACTTCACACTTTCGCCACAGACCGAAGACGTCCGGCGGCGCGTGCGCACGTTCATGGACGAAGAGGTCCGCCCTGCCGAGGAGAAGCTACGGCACGGCGAAGCGGACCGCAACGCCTACATCGCCGCGATCGCCGGCCTGCGTCAGCGCGCGCACGAGCTGGGGCTCTGGAATCCACATCTGCCCAAGGAGTGGGGCGGCATGGGGCTGGGGCAGGTAGAGATGGCGTTCGTGTCCGCGGAGGCGGGGCGAACGGGCATCGGTCCGTATGTGCTGAACGCGCAGGCGCCGGACGAAGGCAACATGCACACGCTGCTGCACAACGCGACGGACGACCAGAAGGAGCGCTACCTGCGCCCGCTGGCGGAAGGCCGCTCGCGCTCGTGCTTCGCGCTGACGGAGCCGGAGGTTGCGGGGTCGGACCCGACGGGCATCCTGACATCGGCGGTGAAGGACGGCGACGACTGGGTGATCAACGGGCACAAGTGGTTCATCTCGGGCGCGCATGGCGCGCGGTTCGCGATCCTCATCGCGCGCACGGACCCGGACGCCGACCCGCCACAGGCGCGCAACTCGGCGTTTCTCGTCGACCTGCCCGCGGAGGGCTGGGAGATCGTGCGGGACATCGACACGATGGCAGGGCAGGGGAACCACTGCGAGATCCGCATCACGAACCTGCGCGTGCCGGCGGAGAACATGCTGGGACAGCGCGGCCACGGTCACCTGCTGGGCCAGTACCGGCTGGGGCCGGCGCGGCTGGCGCACTGCATGCGCTGGATCGGCCAGGCGGAGGTGGCGCTGGAGATGTTGGTCGACCGGGCACTGAAGCGCGAGTCGCACGGCTCGCTGCTGGCGGACAAGCAGGCGATCCAGTGGATGATGGCAGACTCCGCCATGGAGCTGTATGCCGCGAAGCTGATGGTGCTGCACGCCGCGTACAAGATCGAGAACGGGCTGCCGTTCAAGCAGGAGGTGTCGTTCGCGAAGCACCATGTCGCCAACTCGCTGTGGCGTATCGTCGACCGGGCGATCCAGGTGCACGGCGCGCTGGGGTACTCGACGGACACGCCGCTGGAGCGGCTGATGCGCAACGCACGGTCGGCGCGGCTGGTCGATGGCGCGGACGAGGTGCACCAGCAGACGATCGCGCGGAACGTGATCAGCGCGTACAAGGGAACGGGAAGTACGCGCTCGGCGACGGGGGATCTTCTGTAGAGGAGCAGAGAGCAGAGGGCCACGACAGCAAGCAGCAAACAGCAAAGGGGCGACCGAGAGCAGAGAGCAGAGAGCAGAGAGCAGAGGGCCACGACAGCAAGCAGCAAACAGCAAACAGCAAAGGGGCGACCGAGAGCAGAGAGCAGAGAGCAGAGAGCAGAGAGCAGAGAGCAGAGAGCAGAGAGCAGAGAGTGCAGGTACTACACGGAATTGTGCGACCGGCTTCCTCTGTCTACGCTCCCCGCCGACGACCGACGACCGACGACCGACGACCGACCTGCTACGCGGCGCGGACGAGGAGGACCGGCAGCTGCGTGTCGTGCAGCACTTCCTCGGCGACGCTGCCGAACATCAGCCGCCTGACGCCGCGGCGCGAATGCGTGGCCATGGCGATGGCGTCGGCGTCGAGCTCCTTTGCGGCGGCGACGATCTGCTTCGCCGCCGCGCCCTGCTTGACGATTGTGTGCACGACCACGCCGTCGGCGCGCACGAGCGCGGCAATGCGCTCGAGGTAGGCCTGGGCCTGGTCGAAGAAGACCGAACTTTCGGGCGTGTTGCTGTTGTTCTTGCCGAGTGCGCCGCGCTCGCTCCAATCGCTGCTGACGGCATCGACGATGCGGACGAGCGTGAGTTCAGCCGACATCGACCGCGCGATCGCGGACGCGTGCGGGATGACGGTCTCCGACCAAGGCGACCCATCGAGTGTGACGAGCAGATGCTTGAACAAGGCGATCCCCCTCCGGTCCCTGTGCAGGACGGCTCCCGCGCCTTCGCCCGATGATGCATCGAGCGTGGCGTCCCTGTGCATGAGGGGATAGCACCCGGATAGCGGATCCGGCCATGTCCCCCGACCCCTATTACTGACCCAAATGAGATATCGGCAATTCGCCGTGGAATCTGTAACGCCGGAGCCTCCGTGCTACGATGCGCCGATGATCCGGGCGCTCCTCGCTATGTCCGCGCCGCTGATCGCGCTGATGGTCGCCTGTGCGGGCAACGGCGGCTCGCCGCGGCCCGCGGGCACGGCCGCGGTCTTGAGTTCTCCGACGGCGGCCGCGTGCACGCCGGCGAGGGCGGCGCCGCCCGGCACGACGAGCGTCGCCATCGCCAGCGGGGGCGTTTCGCGCCGCTATCTCCTGCACATTCCGCCCGGCTATGACGGCACGATGGCCGTCCCGCTGGTGCTGGCGCTGCACCCGTACGCCGGGAACGCGCAGCTCATGCTCGACATAACGCGACTCACGGACGTGGCAGACGCGTCCGGTTTCATCGTCGTCGCGCCGGACGCGATGGGCTCAGCCCAGTTGTGGAACATCGAAAAGGCCCCCGGCGCGGCCGACGACGTTGCGTTCCTGCGGGATCTCATCGCCCGGATCGATAGCGACCTCTGCATCGACCGCGAGCGGACGTACGCCGCGGGTTACTCGAACGGCGGCGGAATGGCGCTGCGGCTGGCCTGCGAGATGCCGGAGCGGATTGCGGCCGTCGGGGTAGTGGCATCGCAGTACGTGAACTGCGACGGCAGCGCGGCGCTCATCGCGTTCCACGGCACCGCCGACCCGATCCTGCCGTTCGCCGGCGGCCCCAGCCCAGATGCACCAGGGCTGAGTCTTCTGCCGGTGCGGCGGGTGGTGTCGGAGTGGGCGCGGCAGCTTGGCTGTGACGGGCTGGCGCAGATCACCGTGCCGTCGAGCGAGGTGGAGCTGTCGACATATCAGCGCTGCCGTCTGGGTACGGGAGAAGCGCTGCTTTTCACGATCATCGGCGGCGGGCACTCATGGCCGGGTGGCGTGCCGCTGCCGGAGTTCATCGTGGGGAAGACGACGCAGCAGATCGACGCTACGCGGGTGATGTGGGACTTCTTCGCCGTCCACCCGCACAGGCGCTGAGTGCGGTCATGTCGTGCGCAGCATGGGGATTGCGTTGCGCCGGGTCCGCGACTGGACCTGGCGGTGCCACGCGGGTGATGTGGACTTTTTCGTCGCGCACCCGTTGCGCCGGTGAGCGGGGCCGGACCTATCCCCCCGCCACGGCGGTCTTTCGACCGGCCCCTTCCCTGGGAGGGAAGGGGAGCGCGACAAGCGGTGGCGTCGGGCGGGAAGGGGGTGTGCCGCGGATCGCGCCGCCCGCAGGTTGGAGTCTGAGGCTCGTCGCTATCACGCTGTGTGCAGGACGTGGTGCTTCAGCCAGTCCCACGGCTCGGCCTCGGCGTAGTGGAGCAGGTACTCCTGCGCCATCTTCGGGACGAGCAGCAGGAACATCGGGATGGCGACGGACCTGGCGGAGCGCGGGTAGAGCGTCGGGAAGAAGCGGGCGACGACGACGACGTACAGCCACCAGTTCTCGAACAGGTTGGGGAAGATCAAGAGCATGACGCGGAGGTGCGTCGTCTCGAAGGCGATGACCCCGAGCCCGCGATAGAGGTACAGCGCCACTGCGGGGATGCGCGCGTAGGGGCTGGTCCAGCGCACTGCGACGATGAGTTCCAGCGTGAGGTAGTAGGTGTCGAGCGCCTTGTCCAGTTCCGCGTAGTGGCCGCCGAAGCCGCCGAGCCCGATCGTCTCGATGAGCACGACATCGGCGGCATCCAGCAGCATGGCGACGAGACCGCCGGCGAGGGGGAAGCGGAGGATCATGAGCGGGATGACGATCCGCAGGGCGATGACGATGAGTTCGCCCTCGCTCATCGGGCGGCCGGCGGTGTCGGTGCGTCCTGCATCGTGGCGCTCCCCTCGGGTGCGGGGCCGGGTTTGAGCCAATCTAGCAAGGCGGCGGACGGCGGGGATAGTGGAGAAACGGTGCGCCGGGCTACTTGACGTACATATGTTCTACGTGAGATAGTCGCTGCACGATGGCACTGGCGAAGATCCTCTCGTGCGCGGTAGTCGGACTCGAAGGCGAGATCGTCGAGTGCGAGGTCGACGTCTCGCGCCGGGGGCTGCCGAGCCTGGCGATGGTCGGCCTGCCCGACGCCGCCGTGCGGGAGGCGAAGGACCGCGTCGAGTCGGCGATCAAGAATTCCGGGTTCGCGTTTCCGCAGGGGCGGATGGTCGTGAACCTCGCGCCGGCCGACCTCCGCAAGGAGGGGCCGACGTACGACCTGCCGATCGCCGTCGGCATCATGGTTGCGGCGGGCCAGGTCCTGGCCGACGTGACCGATTGCGTCTTCCTGGGCGAACTGTCGCTGGACGGGACTCTGCGCCACGCGCACGGCATCCTGCCGATGGTGGCGTTGGCGCGCGAGCGGGGCATTCACGCCGCGTACGTACCCGCCGTCGATGCGGAGGAGGCGGCGCTCTTGCCGGACATCGCGATCTACCCCGTGCCGACGCTGGCGGCGCTGTTGCTGCACCTGAGCGGGGCGGCACCGATCGAGCGGCTGGCGCTCACGGAAGTGCCGCGGGCGCCGCGCGGCGGCTGGACGGGGACCGACTTCGCCGACATCAAAGGACAGGAACACGTGAAGCGTGCGCTGGAAGTGGCGGCGGCCGGCGGGCACAACGTGATGATGTCCGGGCCGCCGGGCAGCGGCAAGACGCTGCTCGCGCGCGCCATCCCTTCGATCCTTCCGGCCATGACGCCGGACGAGACGCTGGACGCGACGAAGATCTATTCGGTCGCGGGACTGCTTCCCGCTGACACGCCACTGATCAACCAGCGCCCGTTCCGCGCGCCGCATCACACGATCTCGCACGCGGGCCTGTCCGTAGCCGGTGTGTGAGCCTGGGCCGCAAGCAGGTCGGCGAACTCCGGCGTGAACTCGTAGCCGGCGATCCACGCGCTCCTGCCGTTGGCGACGTCCACCTCCACGCTGAAGGACCGGAAGACGAGCCGGCACAGCCGCGCGAGCTGCGGTTCTGGCGCGCTCTGCAGGAGCTGACCGAGATCGCACTCGACGAGCTTGAGGGCACTGGCGATCTCCGCCGTCGATTCGCGGTTCCGATGGAGCGTCGCCAGCCGCTTCTCGATGTACTCCCGCTTCTCCATCAAGTCCAGCTGCTTGCGCCTGATCGCGTCCGGCGGCAGCAGACCTTCGGCGACCGCGTCCACCAGCCGCTCCTGCGCCGTGGCGATCGTCGCCAGCTCGGCCGCGAACCTCTCTCGTTGCTGTCCTGCCGATGGCGCGGCCAACTCACCGGCGACCTCACGCAGCGCGTCGTCCAGTTTCAGGCGGTGCTCCAGCAGATCGACGATCGCCGGCAGGAACGCCTTCTTCGCCGTGGTCTCGTAGACGGACTGGCCGCGGCAGCTCACCTTCCCCAGCACGTGGTACGCCCTGCATTCGTAGCGCTTCTCCAGGCCCTGACCCGCGGCCCGGCGCTCCCGCTGGCGCTTACCCACCATGCGGCCGCCGCAGTGCCGGCAGCGGAGGACGCCTGAGAACACGTAGGCGCTGCCGACGCTGGAGGGCGGGATCTTCCGCCGTTCGCGCATCAGGCGCTGGCAGCGGTTGAATTGCTCCAGGCTGACGATCTGGAGGTCGGGCCGGTGGTGCTGAGCACCCTCGAAGTCCTTCATGAAGCGGGAGGTGCAACGGCTGCCCCAGACCAGCAGGCCGGCGTAGAGCGGGTTCGAGACGATGTCGTTGATGTCCTTCGGCGTCCACAGGCGTTCCGTGCGCGCCTCGTCGCGCTCCAGGAACACACGCTCGCCATTCTCCTTCGACTGCACCTTGTGCTGCCAGGCGCGCGACTTCACGGGCTTGCGGCTGCCCTCCGCGTTGAGGCGCATCGTCACCTGGCGCTGGCTGACCTGCTCGTAGCGGTCGAAGATGCGGCGGACGACGTCGGCCTCGGCGGGGACGATGACCAGGTCCGCCCCGGGCTTCTTCGCGCCCGGCTTCACGCCCAGAACCGAGCCGTCGTCCGGCCAGCGCTCCGTCCACTCGTACCCGAAGCCGGCGTAGGTTGGCATGAGCTTGCCCTGACGCGCCTTCTCCTTCAGCCCGCGGGTGAGCGCGAGGAGGGACTGGCGCTTGTGGATCTTGCCGACGAAGAAGTTGAGGTCGGCGAGCAGATCGTCGCCGTCGTTGTCGAAGTCGTAGACCTTCTCCGGCGTGATGATCAGCGTCCCGGCATCTCGGCAGACCTGACGGATGATGCGGCCATCGATGCCGTCTTCGTCACGCGAGAGGCGGGTGAAGTCCTGGCAGACGAGGGCGGCAACCTTGGTGTCGGCGATCTCCTCCAAGAGTCGCTTCATGACGGGGCGGTCGACCAGGCTCTCGCCGGACTTGATCTCCTGCCGGAACTCGCCCTCGTAGCCGTGCTCGGCCACGACCTTGTCGAGGAAGCGCTTCGCGTCGTCACGGGACCAGTTGTTGCGCTGGTGCGCCGTCGACGCCCGGTCGTAGAGCACTGCGAGCCGTGACGTGTTTCTCACGTTGCCACCCTCTCCCGTTGTGGGTCGGATGTTCGCTCTATCGGGCGCACAGGGGAAGTCGGCGTCGACGCGACGGCCCAGGGTGCGCAGTTGTCGCAGAGCCAACGGAAACCTACCCGCCGGCTCCAAGCGATGGCGCCGCACGATGGGCAGGGTTCAGTCGGCACGCCGACGATCTGCCGGGCGGCTGCGGCATTCGATTGCGGTCCGCTGGCACTGGACCGTGCTCTGGTAGCGGTGGTAGCGGTGGTAGCGCTTTCTATGGGGGGTACACCTACCGCCCCTTCATTCCCCTCTTTATTGTTGTAGTTAGGGTCATTAGCTAATGGGGTCAGGTACCTCACCCAAGCGTCGTGGAAGTCCTGGCGCCGGTAACCCTTCACCACCTTGTTGTCGCTGCGTTCGCCGATGCGCACGTCGTGGCTCTTGATGCCGTAACCACCGAGCCGAGTGCTCAGGCCGCGGGAGTCGAGCGGCTTCCCCCGCAGGTCGCCCCAGGGCGACTCTTCCACCCGATGAAGCGCTGATAGCAGGTCCGCCGTGGGCATGGCCTCGTCATCGCCGAACGCCGTCCGGATGTCCGCCAGCAGCCGCACGCCCAGGCTGGGTGTACCTGCCATAGAAGCCGCTACCAGCGCTACCGCGCTACCACGCGCCCGGCCCGGCCATGCGTGGCCGGCAAGGTCAGCGATCGCGATCAGGGACTCCCAGATGTCGGCGTTCCTGTCGGTCACGGACTCGGGCAGCTCGGGCCACGCGTCCTGGAGTGCCTCAGTCGCGGCCGCGCCCCAGTTCGCCAGCTTGTCGCGCAGCCTGTAGCCCTCGACCTCATGTAGCCGTCGCCGGAACGGCTCGATCACCTCGTCGGGAGCGCGGCGCTTCATGCGGATGATCACGGAGCGGGAGAGGAGCGTGTCGGGCAGTCCGCCCAGGCCGGCCAGCGCGACAGCACAGTACGCCGGGATCTCCTCCGTCAAGATGGTCTTGCCCTTGACGACGCAGCGGCCCGCGACGGCGCCCTTCCGGTGTCCGGCGTTGAGCAGCCCGCGGATGTCCTCGTTCTCTTTTGCTTTCGGGCCGAACACCGTGTCGATCTCGTCGAAGAGGATGGTCGACCGGCCAGCCGGGTCGCCCACCTTGCGGAACAGGTAGGCCGCCGTCACGTTGACGGCCAGCACCGGGGAAGGGACGAGCAGTTCCGTAACTTCGATCGCGCGCGTCTTGCCCGAGCCGGGCTCAGGCGACAGAAACGCGATTCGCGGCGTTGAGTCCCAGGCGTCCATGCAGTGCGTGTGTGCGATCCAGAGCGTGTGCGCGGCGCGAGTGTGTTCGTCCGGATAGGCGACGAACCGTGAACAGAACGCGCGCACATCGTCGAGCAACGCGGCCAGGTCGATGCCCTCTAGGAGCGCCGCAGACAGTGCGTCGGTCGTCATGCTGCGGCCTCGATCGCTCGGCGCCAGGCAACCACGCCACCAGCGCGCTGGCAGCCAAAGCACTTCCAGATGCGCTTTACGGGGTCGACGTGCAGGGACGGTCTTCTATCTTCGTGCCAGTGGCAGCTGAACCAGACCTCACGGCCGCGACGGCGACCAGGTCCGCACACCGCTTCCACCTCGGCCACGAGGTCTGCGTCCTCCCATGCCGGATAGCGCAGGGGGCTGGTCTTGCGGCGTGCTGCTTGTGCGATGCGCCGGCGCGCTTCCTGCTCAGCAACGTCCAGCAGGAAGCGAACACCGACGATCAAGTCTTCGTTCAGCGGCAGCTTCGCGGCGTTGCGTAGATCGCGGATGCAGGTTGCCAGCTCGGTATCGGGGAGATCGCAGCGCTTCAGCTCCAGCGGCACCACCAACTGCAGCGTCGACGGGCTCGCCCATTCGGTGCGCCAGTGCCAGGCCGGGTCAAGAGTCGGCATCGCGCCGTACTCCTCCATCAGCGCGTCCTGCTCGAAGAGCCGTTGTACGTCGCCGGGGTCGAGCGTGAGCAGATCGATGTTGCTCATGCCGCACCTCGCACGCGCCCGGTGTTCATTCGCCCGCCTCGTCTGGAGATGAACCGGAGCGCTGCATCGCGATAGCGAGGAGGACCTCGGCGATGCTCTTGAGTTGCGGGTCGGCGGTGGTGCGCGCTACCTCGGACGGAGTGCCGTCGAGGCGCCCCGCTGCACGACCTAGCTGGAAGTGTTTAGGCTCAATGAGCGGCTGAGTCGCAAGGTCGCGGAGAGTGCTCACATCGGCAAGCTATGGCATCGCGCCGCTTGCCATCATCGCAAGAATCCTCTTCAGGATTTATGGGAGAGCAAATGGGAGACCGGAGGTGGGGAATCGTGCTGATGCCAGGTGCAACCGCCCCGGCTGAGCCGTAGCTGCTTGCCGTTGTAGCGAATCGGTGAGAATCGAGACAGAGCTGGTACGGAAACCACGACGCCGGAGTTCTTCTTCAGGTAGCGCTCCACCCCCGCGTAGAAGTCGTTGATCGAGAGAAACGCATCTTGGAGCCCGTGGCAGTCGATCCAGCAGTCAAGGAGTGAGCCAAGCCCGTGGCCCCTTGGTCGGCCCGCCCGCCGATGTTTCGTGGTGGGTTTCACCGCGAGCGCGACGGCCAAGCGATCACCCACGGGTGAATCGACGAATTGGGCCGTGTCGTCGCGGTGAAGGATCGGAGCAGGCTCCGCTGCTACGCCGCCGGCGCGCTCGCGGCTTCCGTCCCCTCGCACACCCTGACTGCTCACAACGGCGATGAGGCAAGTAGCAGGAAGGAGTTGACGCGCGAGTGCGCGCTTGTTCCGCACGATTTCGTCTTCGATGACCGCTAGTACGCTGCGCCCGTGTCGGCTCAGAAGCGAGACGAAGGCCTCCATCGTTTCTAGTTGACGGACTTCATCGGCGTCGATGCAATCGAAGAGTTCGGGATATGCTGCAAGGAGCTCGTCGGGGCTTCGATCCTCAACTTCTCGAGCGAAGTTGTAGTACGAGTAGGCCATGGTTCGGGCGGCTCCCTCCGGTATCTCTCCACGGAAGATGTCGACCTCGTATCGGTCTGCCGGGTCGAATTCGTCAAGCCCAGCGAATTTGATGGCGTGCCTGCGGTCTATGCATTGCGAGCAGGTACCGCAGAACGGACGCATCCTCGTCCTGCCGCGCTGATGTGAGCACGAGTTCGTCTCCTCGATGAGACCCGTGAGTCCCGCCGTGCGTAGGATGTCTAACGTCTCCGCACGCGTGCGGGCCCAGAGAGGGTTGACGAGCCGAGGGCCGTTCGGGAAGATCGCTTCGAGCAGGCGATTGTAGAGTCGAATGAATTTAGGGTGTGTCGAGCGAGTCGCCCGCGCGCCGAGGAGCTGTCTGTTGATCGGGAGGTTAAGGCTGACGACGCCGTTGTCGGGAAGATGCACTTCGTCAACATGGATCTGTTGAGCGACGGCTACCCCGAGTGTCGCGAGAAGGAATGACCGCGTTCGCTGAGTCGTCTCAGGTGCGTCTGAGCCGCGGCGATGGATAGCGCCGCTCAGATACGGGAAGTGCCATCGCGGAAAATGCGTGCGCAGTCGGCTACACAGAATTCGCTGGTGCGAGCCCGCATTGAGGGCCGCCGAGTGGCCGACCATGGCCGGCGAACGCCCGTTCACGGATTGCTCGACGACAGAGCACAGGCTGTCGAGCCCGCCGGAGATCATCGAGACCATGTCCGGTGAGCCCATGAGCTGGTTGTCATCGAAGTCGAATGGAAGGCTGCTCGGCTCTGTGCGGACCCTGGTAGGTGTGAACACGAAGTCCCAACGGTCGTCCGATACAAAATTGAGCGTCGCACGTAGACGCGCGGTCACGTCCGCCTCGCTCCAGAACTCGGGATCGCGCACCGGCAGGCAGATGGTGTAGTCGCGATACCAGGAGTCACCGTGGAGGTCCGCCCTGCTTGTTCGGCTCACTTGCTGGTCTGCCGCGAACACGTAGCTTGAAATCGTCAGGAGATCCTCGGCTCGATCGGCGAAGCGCGCAAAGGACGCAGCGGGCGACCGGATGTTGATGTTGAGGTTCGCATCTTCGCCGCGATGGCTAATCGTTTCTTCGCGGTCCCAGCGCTCAGCTTCGTGCCCCTTGGGCCGTCCGGCACCATCGCAACGGACCAGGACACGAGTCATGCGCCTTCTCCGCGGCGAAGCGCTCCACGGAGTTTCCGCAACGCGTACGCGAGAAACCGCTGTGTCTCTTCAGGCGAGATCTCGCCTTTGGACTCCCAGTTGTGCTTCGCGTACCAACCTCCGGCAAAGTCCTCCAAGATTTTGGACGCCTGCCATACGTACGCGTCCAACTCGGTCAGAAAGTCCCGCTGGCCCGAAAGCGTCTTGAGTGCCGCGTCGCGTCCGACGTGGTCGGCGATTTCGCGCTCGACGTAGCTCCGGAGAGTTCGGGACATGAACGCAGCAAAGTAGTGCCGTGCCAGTTCTCCAAAGCGCGCGCGAGTGGAGTAGTTGCGGACCGCACGCTGCAGGTCTTCGCTGCTACTTGCGAACAGGCTTCCGCCGTCCCGTCCAACCGTGTTGCTGAGGGCTTGGCGCAGTGATTGGGCGGCGATCTCTGCGTATTGATCACCAGCGCGCCTCGCGGAGATCTCGATGCGTGTGCGCTCGCCGACGCGCGCGATGAGGCCCACAGCAGACGAATCAGCGGGCGGCTCGATCCCGAGCGCTCGTAACTCCTCCTCGAAACCGTCACCGCGCGAAGCCCAGGTAATGCGCGTCAGGAGCCACAATGGATAGCCGGCGGTCTCGTCCGTCGCCAGTCGTCGAAGTCGCACGTCGGCAGCCCGCGTGCTGGCGGATGCGACAGCAGCCGCGTCTGCGGACGGGACATCCAACCGCATCTTCGCGGAGGCCGGGCGGGAAGACGAGGCACTCGCGACCCTCGCGCGGGCGCTACCGGCGATTCAGCGCACTCCGGCCGGTGAAGCAAATCTTCCGGCGGTGATCTGCGATTGCGCCTGGGCGCTCTGGATCCTCGAGCGCACGGACCATATCGACGTCATCGAGCAGAACCTGCGTGAGAAGGTCGTCGTTCCCGACTTCCGTTACCCCATGCGGGACGGGCGTACCGCGCTGGCCCGCCTGTGCGCGCTGCAGGCCCGCTACGACGAGGCGAGCCGCTGGTTCGCCGAGGCGCGCACGGTGCTCGAGGAAGACGGTGCGCGCCCACTGCGCGCGATCGTCGACTACGACGAAGCGCTGATGTACGCCCGTCGCGCAGCGGACGGCGATCGCGAGCGCGCGCTGCCGCTGCTGGACGCCGCGATGCGCCAGTTCGCCGAGATCGGCATGACCGGCTGGACGCGACGCGGCGACGAACTGCGCGCCACCCTCGCCGTCTCCCTGTGACCCCGGTTTCGAGCTCGCGTGAGGATACGTCCGCGACGAATGACGCCATCCGTGTGCTGATGATACTGTGCGGCTGAGCGTTCAGAGCGGCGGCGTCCGCCAGATGCGAATTTCCGTATTGGGGATGCGTTCTGCAAACGATCCGGTTGGCGCGGCCGCGGCCAGAAGAGCGCGCAGATCCGACTCGAACTCCGACAGCCGCGCTCCGAACAGGTGCGGCGCTGAGCTCGATGCTGAAAACACCCTGGCGACGACGTCATCGATCGGGCGCTCGATGACTTCTCGCTCGCCGATACGCGCAACTTGCGGCGGCGGAAACCCTGCTCGTTCGAGCACGATCGCCTCGTCATCGGGGCTGCTATTGCGAATGCCTTGGCCGGCGCGCCGGTCCGGCCCGAGATAGTGCTGGACGAGATCGTCTATCGCCTGAAGCGGTAGAGCCGGATACGGCATCACCGGTTCAGGCGACGCTGGCTCGCCGTCCGCCGCCTCGGTGATCTGCACGAACGCACCGCGTCCGTCCCGCTCCAGCATGGCGAGCATGATCGCTGCCACTAGATCGCGATCCATCCAGTGGAACGAGCGGGAGAACGTTGCGACGCGGAATGTGCCGAGGTCGCCGGGCAACGCCTCCGCGCGCATCTTCACCCAGCACGCGTTCGCGGCGCCGGCCTTCGCGGCTTCGCGCTCCGCCTCGAACAGCATCCCAGGGTCTGGATCGACGCCGACTACCTCGTCGAACAGATGCGCCAGTCGCAGCGCGACGGTCCCCGGGCCGCACCCGACATCGATCAGCCGCCCGGCGCCATCGAGCCCGAGCCCATCGCGGATTGCGTCAGCAAGTCCGGCGGCGTACGGCAGCCGCCCGCGCGTGTAGTACGGCGCGGCACCGGCGAACAACGTTTCGTCCCATCGCCAGTTGTCGTCGGGCATGGCGTCATCCTACGACAAACGACAGGACGGGCAACAAAGTTGCCCGTCCGGCAGGCCCGACGCTCGGTCCAGGTTCCAGCCTGTGTGGTCGCCGTGAAGGTGGGTGAACGTAACGATGTCGATCTCGTTCGGTGATACCACGGCCTCCGTCAGCTCCGCCATGAGTCGGCCGTCGAGTTTCGGACCCCAGCCCGTGTCGACGAGCACGGTCGTCTGTCCGTCCCGCACCAGGAACGCGGCGAAGTTGAGGGCGAGGCCGCCGTCGCTGTCCATGTAGCCCGAGAAACGACCCAGGGCGTCGCCCGCAGTGGGATAGACAACCGCAGCGGCGTACGTCTCGAGGTTGTCGATCAGGGCGATGACATCGACGCTACCGGGTCACCGTCCGGGGCATACGGTTACTGACCAAGTCCAGTCTGCATCGCCGATGCGTCGCGTTCCAGCCACGATCCTCATGGTGTGCGTTCTACCAACGCTATTCGAGCACGCCGGCGGCGGCCAGCTCCGCGATGCGGTCGGCGTCGTAGCCGAGGATCGTCTCCAGCACGTACGAGTTGTCGCGCCCGAACGTCGGGGCGGCGCGTTCGATGCGGGCGGGCGTGCGGGACAGGCGGAAGCGCGAGCCCTCGACATAGGTCGTGCCGTGCACATCATGTGGCAGCGCGACGACGTGCCCCTGATGCCGCAACTGCATGTCCTCAGAGAGCTCTACGCTGTGCTGCACGGCGCTCGCCGCGACGCAGTGCGTCTGTAGCGTCGCCTCCGCGTCCAGCATGTCGCGCTCGCGCGTCCACGCGCTGACGATGGCGTCCAGCTCATCGTGATGTTCGAGCCGCGCGGCCAGCGTCGCATACCGCGCGTCTTGCGTGAGATCTACGCGGCCAATCGCGGCGCACAACCGCGCCCACGCCGCGTCGTCCGTCACGGCGATGGCGACCCAGCGGTCGTCGCCGGCGGCCGGGTAGACGCCGTGCGGCGCCATCTGCGGATCGCGGTTGCCGTCGCGCGTCTGCACGCGGCCGTTCACCGTGAAGTCGAGGATCGCCGGCGTCAGGAAGTGCAGTGAGGCTTCCATCTGCGAGAGGTCGATGTACTGGCCCTGACCGGTCCGCCGCCGGTGGTCGAGCGCCGCGAGGATCGCCGCCACCGTGAATCGTGGCGCCACGGTGTCGGTGTATGCGAGGAATGGACCGGCGGGCGCGCGGTCGGGCCAGCCGGTAAGACCGTAGAATCCGCCGAGCGCAGCCGCCATAGAGCCGAAGCCGGCGTACTCCGAGAGAGGTCCGCTCTGCCCCATCAGGCAGCTGCTGACCATGATTACGTCCGGCTTGATTCCGCGAATCAATGCGTAGTCCAGGCCCCAGGCGCGCATCACCTTCGGCGAGAAGGACTCCGTGACGACGTCCGCCCAGCGCACGAGGTCGCGGATCACGGCGCACCCGGCCGCGTTGGCAAGGTCGAGCGTGAGGCCGAGCTTGCCGGCGTTGAAGTCCTGGTACACGCCGGAGTTCTCCGGTCCCGGCTCTCCGCCATGGAACGGCGCCATCCCGCGTGTCACATCGACGCGGCCGCTGGACTCGACGCGCACGACGGTCGCGCCGTAATCGGCGAGGACGCGGGTTGCGGCGGGCCCCGCGATCACCCACATCAGGTCCAGCACCTTCACGCCCGCGAGCGGATGACCGGTCACCCCATCAGAGCGTCCACCTCCGGCGGGCATCGCCGGTGTGCGCCGCGGTGCCGGCGCAAGCTCGCGTAGCACCTCATCATTGTGCTCGCCGGCGGTGGGAGCCCGACGGCGATACGTGACCGGCGTGGCGCTGAATCTCGCGAAGGGGCCTGGGTAGCGCAGCATCGCGTAAGGCTCCGCGTGCTCGACCGGCTGCCAGTAGTCACGAGCGGCGAGCTGCTCGCTGGCGGCCAGCTCATCGATGCAGGCCACCGGCGCGATTAACAACCTGCGTTTGAGCGCCGACCGGAGCAGTTCATCCTTCGTCCGCGTTTTGGCGAACGTCTCGACCAGTGAGGTCACTCGATCGAGTTCCTCGGGCGGATCTTCTGCGCTCAAGAGCCGCAGGACAAACCCTATCCAATCCTTGTCCCGTGTCGCCGCGTCGCAGAACCCCTCCGCGTGGATGTGTTCCCACAGCCGGCGTGTCATCGGTCCGAGAACTGCGCCAGACCCTGCCGGCGAGATGAGCACATGGCCTTCGCGCGCCTCAAAGACGTCGCGGAAGACGAGCGGCCCGTTCCGCAACCCACCAGCAAAGCGCGTGGTTCGCTGCGGCTGGCCCAACGGGACAAGGAGCGCGAAACAGAACGTCGCTAGCAGGACAGCCTGCTGAGCCGAGACATCGACGTGCTGGCCGCGGCCCGACCGAACGCGCTCGTGGTGCGCGACGAGCGCCGCGCCCGCCGCCTCGGCGCTGACGTGCGCCCACGCCTGCGGGACGCTAACCCGCACCGGAGGCCGATCTTCGTCGCCCTGTCGCGCGAGCACGCCGCCGGCCGCGAGGATCGTCAGATCGGTCGCCGCGTAGTGCGCCTTCGGTCCGTCCTGCCCGAACGGCGTGATCGAGACGTAGACCAGCGCGGGATTGACCGCTGCCAGGTCTTCGTAGCCGAGGCCGCGCGCCGCCATCTCGCCTGGCGCGGCGGACTCGATCAGGAAGTCGGCGCCCGCGACGAGCTGGCGCAGCTTCTCGCGGCCATCGTCCGTATCGAGATCGAGCGTGATGCCGCGCTTGTTGCGTGCGTACGCCCACCAGTGCAGCGAACGCTCCGGGTCCGGCACGTCGCCCGCGAACGGACCGATGCGTCGCGCGGATGATCCGCCGGGCGGCTCGACGGCGATGACGTCCGCGCCGAGGTCAGCGAGGATCTGGCCGCAAAGCAGCCCGCGCTCGTCGGTGAGGTCCAGGACGCGATAGGGATTGAGCATGGGCTCAGGCCTTCGCCGCAGCGACGACCAGGGCGGCTGCGGTCGCTGGCGTCATGACGTCCGTGTTCAGCGTCATGTCGTAGTGGACCGGCAGCTCGTGCTTCACGTGATAGAAGCGCTCGAGGTAGCGAGCGCGTTCCTTATCGGAATCTTCGACGGACTTCGTCGCGGCGCGCTCGTCGAGTCCGGACTCGCGCGACAGGCGCGTGGCGCGGGTCTTGGGCGATGCGGTGACGAAGACGCGCAGCACCTCCGGGCGGCCGCCGAGCACGTGACTGGCGCCGTGCGCGACGATGACGACGTTTTGTTCTTCCGCGGTCTCGCGGACGACGTGCTCGATCAGGTGCGAGTACGTCACGCTTGGCGGGGAGATCAGCGGAGCGACGTAGCCTGCCTCGGACATCGGGGAGCCCATCGCCGGTACCGTGGCGAGCGCCTCCATAATCCGGCTGACGAGCGGCTGCGAAT
>Ga0315281_10003249_pt1 | contig 23873 bp, 23 predicted proteins | sample YL17G07_0_MG_FD_204540 | JGI IMG/M metagenome (GOLD analysis project Ga0315281, IMG submission 204540) | Sediment microbial communities from Yellowstone Lake, YNP, Wyoming, USA - YL17G07_0 | ecosystem: Environmental > Aquatic > Freshwater > Lake > Sediment | place: USA: Wyoming | collected... | reverse complement strand
CGTGTTCATCTGGTCTGTCATTCCGCTGACGTCCGGCATTGGCGGCTGTTTGTTTCCGAAGAATCCTGCTTTTGCCGGCGCTGGCGCTGGCATTGGGGGCTCCATTGAGTATGCTTCTTCTGGCATGGTAAACGTTTATATACTCCTCAAGGATTTAAAGACAAGGGAATATCATAAATTTGCGTGACTCTAAATCAGTAGTAAAAGAGGGGAAATGGCAGAGTGCGGGAAATACGATATTATTCGTGAAGGCGAAGATATAATTCTTAGAGTTGACTGTGAAGGCTGCTCTTTTTTTCCTAGTTTGGAGGACGAGCCCAAATTAATGTCTATGACCATAGGCATGCTGGCGGAGACTGGTCCTGTTACGCAGATTGTTTTTATTCAGAAGCGTGATTTTGAGTATGATGAAGCTCAGTCTGTTTTGCTGTCAGAGCTCGCCGCTGTTTACAAGAATCTTGTCGCGCAGAAGTTTTCGTATGGTATGCTGGGCAATGTTCAGTGCGCGCGCTGGGTTAATCCTAGATACGTGCAAATGCAGGATATTCTTTACAGGCAGTTCAAGGCCGATCCTCTTGCCGCGTATGTTGAACTAAAGCGTCTTGCGCGTGAGGAAAAACGCCAGCTTGACACTGGACTGACTACTCAGGAAGGCGCTCAGTGTTTGCAGAATTATTTCCGCTTATTGCAGGAAGCGATTAATATGCTGGAGCAGACGAGGATGGTTAAGCTTGCCCAGCCTTACCTGCCTGGTTTTCAGGTTGGTGACAGGAGCATTTACAGGCGCTTGCTCTCTCCAACTATCAAGCCCGATTTTATGTTTACTAAATTGATGGCTTCTTTTCCGCCTGAGGGTGAGGAGCTGGCTACCTATCAGTTTGGAAACACTGAGATTACGGTTTTCCAGATGCCCGAGTCTGTTCAGTATTTGTACCATATGATTCCTGCTGAGTTTAAGCTGAATGAGGAGAAGTACGAATTGCTTGATTCCGCGAGAAAAATTATGTCTGAGCATAAGCCAAAGCGTTCTGAGTTTGTTGACCCTGAGCGTATGCGCCAGGTGTTTACTAGTGTGGGCACTGATTTGTTGGAAGAGCTTGCAGGTCATCGTAATTTGCATTTGCGCGGCAAGGACAGGGACGAGCTCGCGGAGATTTTAGTCCGTTACACTGTGGGATTTGGATTAATCGAAGCTCTCTTGCAGGACGACCAGGTGCAGGATATCACGATTAATTCTCCTATGAACAGGATTCCTATGTTTATTGTTCATAATGAGTTTGGCGATTGCACTACTAACATTATTCCGACCGCGCCTGAGGGTGAGTCTTGGGCTTCGAAGTTGAGGATGATTTCTGGCAGGCCGTTGGACGAAGCTAATCCGATTTTGGACACGGAGCTTATTTTGCCGTACGCGCGCGCTAGAGTCGCTGCTATTGCCGCTCCTTTGAACCCGACTGGTTTGGCGTTTGCTTTGAGGCGTCATCGTGATAAGCCTTGGACCCTGCCGTTATTTGTGAACAATAGGATGCTCAGTCCTCTTGCTGCTGGCGCTTTGAGCTTTTTGATTGATGGTAGCAGGACTATGCTTGTCGCTGGAACTAGGAGCAGCGGTAAGACTTCTTTGCTTGGCGGTGTTATGGTTGACATTATGCGCCGTTCTAGGATTGTTACGATTGAAGATACTTTAGAACTGCCGGTCGATGCTTTGAGAAAGTTGAATTATAATATTCAGAGCATGAAGGTTGCTTCTGCTTTGACTCGGGGCACTACTGAAGTTAGCGCTGATGAGGGTATTCGCAGTACTTTGCGTCTTGGTGATTCGAGCTTGATTGTTGGTGAAGTTAGAAGTGTTGAGGCTCGCGCTTTGTACGAGGCTATGCGTGTTGGCGCTCTCGCTAATGTTGTTGCCGGCACTATTCACGGTGATTCTCCGTATGGTGTGTTTGACCGTGTCGTTAATGATTTGGGCGTTCCAAGGACGAGTTTTAAGGCGACAGACATTATTGTTGTGGCGAATCCTGTGAGAAGCCCTGATGGAATCCACAGGGTTAGAAGGGTTACTCAGATTACGGAAGTGAGAAAATTGTGGGAAGATGATCCTCTGGTTGAGAATGGTTTTGTTGATTTGTTCAAGTATGACCCTCAAGTTGACGCTTTGGTTCCCACAAATGACTTATTGCGAGGCGATAGCGATATCATCAAGGCTGTTGCTGGCAGTGTTAAGGAGTGGGCTGGCAACTGGGATGCTGTTTGGGACAATATTAATTTGCGTTCCAGGATTAAGGAAACTTTAGTTTCAACAGCCAATAAGCTGAAGAATTTTGATTTGTTGGAAGCGCCGTTTTATGTTCGCGCGAATGATGAATTCCATCGTATTTCAGAGCAGGTTCGCGAGGAAACTGGCGCGCTAAACTCAGAAAGAATCTTTTTCGAGTGGAATGAATGGTTGAGGAGCGCCGCTAAAAAATGAACGAGGACTTGGTCGCGAAGTATAAGCAGAAGCTTTCTGAGCAGTTGGAATTGCAGGCTTCTATGCCGAGCTCCCAGCTTTACAGCCGTGAATATCAAGTATTCAGGAATGAGATTCTGCCTCCGCATATGTCTTTGTATGAGAAATTGTGCAATTTTTGCGGGAAAATATTGACGATTAAGGTTAAGCCTGTAAAGTTTGAGCAGTTAGAGGACGCTATTGGCGCGTGCCATTTGCAGACTACTCCTTCTGGCGTTACAGCCGCGAGTTTTGTCGTGCCGATTATTTTCCTTGTTTTCAGTATTTTCTTTTCGTACAAGATATTAGACAGCACGTTCTTTATGATGTTCAGCCTTATTGTTGGCATTGCCGGCATTTTCATTTTGCAGAATTTTCCTTTTTATCTCGCCACTCAGTGGAGGATGAAAGCCAGCAACCAGATGGTTTTGTGCATTTTCTACGCTGTGACGTATATGCGTCATACTTCGAATTTGGAGCTCGCAATTGAGTTCGCTTCCGAGCATCTCGCTCCGCCGTTGAGCTTGGATTTGCGAAAGGTCATTTGGGATGTTGAGTCCGGGAAATATGAGAGCATTAAGGATTCCTTGAATTCTTATCTGAATTCGTGGCGCAAATATAATATGGAGTTCGTTGAGTCTTTCCATTTGGTGCAGAGCTCGTTGTACGAGACTTCTGAAGAGAGAAGGCTTGATTTGCTGGATAAGTCTCTTGACGTGATTTTGGATGAAACGTATGAGAAGATGCTGCATTACGCCCAGAACTTGAAAGGCCCGATTACGATGCTTCACATGCTCGGTGTTATTCTTCCTATTTTAGGCCTGGTGATTCTTCCGTTGATGGTCAGCTTTATGGAAGGAATTGAATGGTATCATATCGCCGCGTTTTACAACGTCATCCTTCCGATAACTGTTTACCTGCTTGGCAAGCAGATTTTGGCGAAAAGGCCTACTGGCTATGGCGATACTGATGTCGCGGAAATTAATCCTGCTTTAAAAAAATACAGGAATATTATTTTCAAAATCGCCGGAATTGAATTCACGTTCAATCCTGCGTTCATCTCAATAGTTATTGGTGTCGTGTTCCTCGCTCTTGCGCTTTCGCCCTTGATTATTCATTACGTCAATCCTTCGTATGATACGACTATTGGCGGTTTTGACTTCTTGGGTTACAAGGAGAGCTCAAGTATTAAAGGCTTGATTGTTGGTCCTTTTGGGCTTGGCGCGAGTCTTTTGTCCTTGTTTTTCCCTGCCGCTCTGGCTTTGAGTTTCGGCTTGTATTTCAAGCTTAGAAGCCAGAATGTCATCAAGATTCGCGAGGACGCGAAGAAATTGGAGGACGAATTCGCTTCCGCGTTGTTCCAGCTTGGCAGCCGTTTAGGCGATGGCCTTCCTGCCGAGATCGCTTTCCAGAAAGTCGCTGATACTATGGAGGAAACGACTTCCGGCAGGTTCTTTAAACTGGTCTCAATAAATATTAGCAAGCTGGGCATGAGCGTTAAAGAGGCTATTTTCAATACTCAGTCAGGCGCGCTTGTATATTATCCGAGCGCGGTTATTCAGTCTTCTATGAAAGTTTTGATTGAGAGCATCAAAAAAGGTCCTTTGATTGCCGCTCAGGCTTTGTTGAACGTCGCCAGGTATATCAAGGAAATTCACAAGGTGAATGAGCGCTTGAAAGATTTGATGGCCGACATCATTTCCGATATGAAGTCTCAAATCGCTTTCCTGACGCCCGCGATTTCCGGAATTGTGATTGGAATTACTTCGATGATCACTTTTATTTTGAGCAATTTGTCAAAAAATATTTCCGCTATGGGCGCTGAGCAGGCCGGCACTCAGATTTCCACGCTCGCTAACTTTTTCGGTGATGGCGTTCCAACGTATTTTTTCCAGGCTGTTGTTGGAATTTATGTTTTCCAGATTGTTTACATCTTGACTATTTTAGCGAATGGCATTGAGAATGGGGCTGACAAGTTGGAGGAGCGTTATCTTTTGGGCCAGAACTTGATTAAGAGCACCATGTTATACTGCATTATCTCTTTGATTGTGATGATCGTGTTCAATGTTATCGCGGCGAGAATTGTTGGCGTTAGTTCTTTGATCACAGGATAAATTCCGTAAATTTTGCGGGAAATTCTTGGATTTTAGCCGAAAAACCACTGGACATTCCGGAAAACTTATCGACGATAAATTTTGGCACTGGACAAGTGCGCGTGAGAGTTTTAAAGGGGACCTGCCGCAATAATAATGTGAAAAATGTGGTTGTTGATGCAAATATCTTTATCTCAACGCTCATAAGCTTCCCGACAAATTTGAGAATTCTTCGCCCATTCAGGTATAATCTGTATGCGCCTTCAAAACTTATTGAAGAAATACGGAATAATAAAATCATGATATGCGAGAAAGCGCGATGCGAACCAAGGGATTTTGATAATAATTTTAATGCCGTGCTTAAACTTGTCAGAATTATAGAATATACTGAATACAAAAAATACTTAGAACGGGCTGCTCAGGCATTGGGACCAGAGCACCCCGCAGATGCTCACTATCTTGCGTGCGCTTTGCATGTTAAAGCATTGTTTATCTGGACAAATGATAAAGACTTTAGCAGACAAGCCATAATGCCTGCGAAAAACACAAAACAAGTATTCATAAGAATAAAAATCTTTAAATACTTGGATTACTGGATTTCACGTGGAATACGTGAAAGGTGAATTATGGCGCATAATATGACTGTAACAATCGATGAGGATTTGTGGAAAAAAATGAAAAATCACCCCGACATTAGATGGAGCGCCGTAATGAAAGAAGCGACAAGGGAAAAACTGGAGGCGTTAGAAGTGCTCGAACGCTTTGCGAAGAAATCGCGACTAAGTGAAAAGGAAATTGAAAGAATATCTGTAGAGCTCGGTAGAAAGATTAATGCAAAGATAAAATGAATGGGGGCGGCCAGATTTGAACTGGCGATTCTACCGTCTTCAGCGGTATGTTCTCCCAGGCTAAACTACGCCCCCGAGTAAAAGAATAACTTAAATTGACGCTTTAAAAACCTTACTGAACAATCTCTAGTCTTCCGAACTTTCCCGTGCCTAGCTGTTTTTCTCCTTTAAATTCGGAAACATAGCCGTTTATGATGTGGATTTTCATTCCCGCTTTGACTAAATCGCATTGTTCGTTCCACAAAGTCAGCGTGATTTCTCCTGACGCGTCTTTTGCTTTGGCGTTTGCTACTTTTCCTGATTTGCCGAACTTGTCAAATGTTCTTGGCGCTTCTATGCTTGCCACTTCCACCGTGATGTCGATTTTTCCTTGTCCTGCTGCTAAGTCTTTTATTTCCATTTTAACCTCAAATATGCATTTTTCCTGTTAGTAATTGTGATAATGTGTCTTTGAGCTCGCTTATTTTTATTCTTTTTTGTGCTGCAGTGTCTCTTGCTCTTATTGTCACATCATTGTTTGTTAATGAGTCAAAGTCTATAGTTATGCAGTACGGAACTCCTATTTCATCTAAGCGCGCGTATCTTTTTCCTATGCTTCCAGAATCGTCGTACATTACTTCATAGCAGTCCCTCAAACTTTCAAAAATTTCTGTCGCTTTTTTTGTGAGTTCTGGCTTGTTTTTTAGTAGTGGGAATATTCCTGCTTGTAATGGCGCAAGCGCTTGCGGCAGGGATAGCCATATTCTGTCTTCTTTTTGCCTGTACGCCATTTCTAATGCGACGTAGAATGTTCTGTCTAGTCCTATTGAGATTTCCCAGACGTGTGGAATGAATTTTCTGCCTTCTGGCGTTACAAAGTTTAGGTCTGCTTTGCTTCCTTCCATGTGGCCCTTAAGATCATAATCTGTCCTGTAATTGTTAGCTATGAGTTCTACCCAGCCCAGAGAAGTCTCAACTTCAAAGTCCCAGCCTTCTTTCGCGTAGAACGCTCGTTCCTTGCCATCTAGTTGCCTGAACCTCATTTTTTCCAGCGGTATTCCGTATTGTTCAAACAATTGCTGTGTTCGCGCGAGATAATAGGCGATTAATTTTCCGCTAACTAAGTTATCCTTCACCAGTTTTTCCGCAGAAATGTACTCTACTTTATCGCTGTTTTCTTTTTGTATTCTTAGCGCGTATCCTTTGACTTCTTCCCATCTTTCTATTTCATTGATTTGTTCTGGGTCGAAGAACACTTCTGTTTCCATTTGTGAGAATTCCACTTGTCTTAAGAGTGTTTGTCTTGGCGAAATTTCATTTCTGAACGATTTTCCTACTTGTGATACTCCTTGCGGAAGTGTTACTCTGTTTGTTCGTACCAATCTGCTCCAGTCTGTGAATATTGTCTGGCAGGTTTCAGGTCGCAAGTAGCAGGGCGCTTTTGTCGCTATTCCTACTTCCGCTTTTACCATCATGTTGAATCTTTTTACTTCTGCCAGGTCTCCTTTGCATTTTGGGCATTTTACTTTATGTTCTTTCAACGCTTCTGTGAGTTCTTCTAATGGCGCTGATTCTTTGAATGGTTTTTTTGTAACTTCTTCCAGCAGCTTGTCCGCTCTATGTATAGTGTTGCACTTTTTGCATTGTGTGACTGGGTCGTTGAAGTTGGCTAAGTGTCCTGATGATTTGAACACGTCTTCCGGCATTATTACCGCGCCGTCTAGTTCCATAAAGTCTTCTTTTTGTACGAGTTGTTTTCTCCAGAGCTTCACAATTTTTCTTTTAATTGTGGCTCCGAATGGTCCGAAATCATAGAATCCTGCTGGCGAGTTCGCGTAGATTTCGCTTGCGGGGTAGAATAGGCTTCTTCTGAGCGCCAGATTGACTACTTCTTCGTATGTGACCATGTCTTTTGAGCGTGTTACCTGATTTAAAAAGGTTTCTGGCAACTTTTATATATGATAAAGAATGAAATCCATCACGGAAGGTGGTTTATATGAAAAAACTGGCAATTCTGAGTGTATTGTTGATTTTACTATTTGCTTGCGCTCCCGCAACCAGTGTTAAAGAAAAGGTTTCTGAGCAGCGTGGAAAAATCGGCGTTATTCTTCCTTTGACAGGCACGTTTTCCTCTTATGGAGAGGATGAAAGGTCTGCCATTGAGCTTGCGTTGGATAAGCTTGGCGACAAGTCTTTTGTGGTTTATGAGGACAGCGCGGGTGTTTCTGCTACTGGAGTTACCGCTTTTCAGAAATTAAAGGAAGTTGATAATGTTAAAGTGATTATTACCGCGACCAGTTGGGTTACTAGTTCTATTTACCCGCAGGCAAATGATGTTTTGCAGGTTGCGATTGCTTCTGCTGTTATGAAAAGAACGAGGAACGATACCACTATCCGTTTTACTGCTGATGTTTCAGGCGAGGCGGATTTCCTTGCGAAATATCTTGAGCAGTTTGACAGGATTGCCCTTTTGCATTTAAACACAGATTATGGTACTGGCTGGGCTTCAATCTTGAAAGGGATTCTTGGAAGCAGGATTGTTGCGGCTGAGAGTTACAAAACTGATGAAATTGATGTCAGCGCCCAGCTTGCCAAGATTAAAGCCAGCAATCCTTCCGCGATTGTTATTCTTGGTGTTGCGAAAGAGGGCTCTTTGTTTTCGCAAAAAATCAGGGACCTTGGAATGAATGCGCAGATAGTTGGCACAAGGCCTATTGAAGGTCCTGCGCTTTTGGCAAAGCCTGAATTTGTTGAAGGCCTTGTTTATTCGTATGCGACGCAGGACTTGAATGGTTCTTTTGCTGTTGATTACGAGAAAAAATACGGCAAGGTTCCGTCAGTGTTTGCCGCTGAAGCGTTTGACGCCGTTATAACTTTGTATTCTGCTATGAAAGACTGTGATCAGGATGTTAGCTGCCTTTATTCCTGGTACGCTAACAAGACGTATGATGGCGCTTTGGGTCACGTGACGTTTGACGATAAAGGCGACGCTCATTATCCATTCGTTCTTAAACAGATCAAGGATGGAAAGTTCGCCTTAAAGTAATTTTTTCTTCTTTTTTATCTAATTCTTTTCAATATAGAAACGAAATACACTACTAATAATCACTCACAAGTAGTAAAACTTATATATAGGCTATACATAAACTGTGTATATGACGCTTGAAAGTATAGTCAATAATGAGCCCAAAAGAAGCTGGAAAGCGGCTTTGGTAGACACGGCTGCCGCAGTGAGTTTCAGCATTGCTACCGGCACGTGCTTTGATGCATATGCAGGGCTTAGCTTGCCTAAATGGGCCAAAGCAAGAACTATTATGGGCACCGCTTCAGCAGTTATAGGAAGGCCTTACGGAAAATTTCGAAATCAAGTGAATAAGCTTTTTGGCGTTGCAAAAGAAAGCGGTTTTATCAGAAGAAGCCTGGCGGACTCTGTTGCGTCAGTGGTTGTCTGGGCGCCAATTTATGCGGGCACATTGTATCTTGCAGGTGCAGACCATGAAAAATTGGTAAAAACTTGTGCGCTCCAGACTGCGCTTTCTGCTCCAATAGGAGTTATATATGGCTGGTATCAAAATGCGTGGCGTTCATATTTCGGCGTTAAATCGGAGTTTCAAAAATGAAGCAGTTCATCATTACAAAAAAGATTGCCAAGCACGGCTCTCAGGCAATAATTGTGGTCCCCCGTGTATTGGAAGGTCATCTTAAGCCTAGAACTCTGGTCAAAGTAACTATTGACGTGCTGGAGGAAGCAGATGAGTGACGATCTTGAAGCGATGCTTGAGACAGACCGTTATGTCATTGACGGCAAAGAATTAGGAAGGGGTTGCTGGGGCAGGGTTATTCGTGCCCAGGACAAACACGGCCAGCTTTATGCTTTGAAGATTCTGGATCCAAGCGAGTTAGCTCAGGCGCAAATGGAAGCCAGAGGGCTTGACGAGACAAAAGCTATGCGAAAAGAAGAAGGCGCTTTGGCGCCGTGCTCAAATGTTGTTCCAAGGCGTCTTGAATTTGATAATAAGGGCAGGCCGTTTATTGCAATGCCAGTTTACTTGGAGTTTTTATCTCACGAAATTCCTGACTCGTATTTTAAGTACAGAAAATATTTCAATCATGGTTTGAATCTAGATAAAGTTTTAACATATTTGTCAAGCCTTGCTAACGGTATTTATGAAATGCACTGGAAGTTGAATAGAGTGCATGGAGACATTAAACCGGATAACTTAGCTCTCGATACTAAAGGCAACATTTTGTTAAATGACTTGGGAACTTCAACCTGCGCGTCTTTTGGATGGTCTGTTTCACGAAGGGACAACATGGGATTTATTGACACAAGAGCTCCTGAGTGTTTTAAGGAAGGCAGTCATCCTGAAAGGAAAGCAGATATTTGGGCTTTTGGTTCTCTTGCTTATCGATTATTCACAGGAAAGTACATTCTTGAAGACGAGTTGGCTAACGCGAAAGACCTGGCAGTTTATATGGAACACTTGGCCGAAAAAATTAATGGGCACACGTTAGGGGATAAAATCGTTCAGGCTAAAATCAAGAAAAACATTCCGAAGCCGTTTAGAAAATTACTGCGGGATTGCCTTGGCTTTGAAGACAGAATGAATGATGGAGAGGCTTTAGCGCATCACCTGAAAAAAGCGGCGAATAGCTTGAGCATTTGGAATAGCCTGAAGGAAAAAGCAAAGACATTGGCCCTCGGCATTGGTTTGCCTGCGATTCTTACTGGAGCGTTCATATACGCGGCAGCCAAGCACGAGCCTAAAGAATTGACAATGCCAAATGTCAAGCCTCAGCAAATAGTTACCAATTTTAAAGAACCGAATTATATGCTAGCTGATATCGAAAAAATTGGCTTGACTTTTGAACGTGAAGCGCTGGAACTGCCCCAAGTTGATCTCGGCATTAAAGCAGACGAAGATTATATCAGGCTTTCAACAAACAACAGGTACGTCGCGTATTTGCTTAAGACATACGATCAGGCGACCAAGAACCTGAAAATGGAGAGGAATTATGTGACCGAAACTCAGGCGGAAACATTTACGAGTTATACAATGCCCGAGGAACGCAATAATGGAATAGAGTTCCGCATTAGTGCAGCTGAAAAATGTATTGAAGTCGCTATGACAAAAAGTAAAATGCCTAATGGCAATATTGACCTTGAAGATGTATGCGCGATAGCGCGAATGGGATTGGACAAAGTGGATGAAGCAAGGCGCGCTGCGAACAGTTTTGAATTTAAGGATTATATTTCAGCCAAGGATAAGGACGGCAGGTTCATTATCCCGCCTGAAGAGCAGAATTTCATTAAGACCTGGCTCGCTTATATCAAGGAGTGATTTGTTCTTCTAGCAGCCCGCTGAGAATCGGGCTTGAGCCAATCTGTATCAGCCTTAATATTTCCCTTAATGCGCAATAGACTACTGCTTCTTTTCCTTTTGCATGTTCCAAATATTTGTAGCACTTGCCAAATTGGTATTCTTTTTTGAGCTTGTTTAGCTTGTGTATCGCGTTGATATCTTTTTTATAATAGGCGTCATAGAATAATTGGAAGCATTCTTGCGCGTTTTTGAGCAGTTCGATTATTTTGTCAGTTTTTTTAACGTTATTTTCCATCGTGTAATGGTACAAGTAGTGATACGCGTGTTCTATGTGCATCAGCCAGGTTAATAGCTCCCAATTAGTCATCGCCTGTGGCTGTTCTCTTGTCAGCACTCTTTTGCAGAACAATATGAACTTGTCCTGTTGTTTTCTTAGCGCCTCTATTTCCCTTATGTTCTCGTATTTTCCTGTTTCAATGTCTTTTTGTATTATGCTTTGTGTTTCTTTTATTATCAGGAAGTTTCTTCGCAGCAACGCGTCATATTTTTCTTCTGTGGGCTCTGAAATATTGACTATCCTGCATTGTTTTCCTTCTTTTTCTGTTATCTCAAATCCCAAAAGCAGGCTTACTGCCGTGTTCACCTGCGGCATTGTATTGTTTGGAACGTTTTTCAGAAGTATTGCGTCAAATCCCTTTCTGTAAATGTGCGTTAGAAGTGCTTGTATGTCCTGCTTGTTATGTTCTGTTATTTCTATCGTGATTTCCTTTTTTCGTTCTGATATTTTTCCTGCTGTTACAAGAAGCTCTTTCTCTTTTTCCTCTACCTCTACCTCATCTCCTGCCTTCAGGCTGAACTTCTTTGTCCATTTGGCGGGCAATGACAGCGTCAGTGTTGCTGTTCCCTGCTTGATTATTTTCCTTCGCATAGCGTCTAAATGGCGCTTGAAGTATATTAATCTTACTCAAAGAATATACGAATATACTAGAATATATTCCCTATGAATAAAGAATATATCTTCTGAATATTGTCACTGGTAGAGTAATACACGATTTTGGAGGGTGGAGAATGAAAACAATCACGATGACAATCTTCGCATTGCTGCTCTTGGCGGCTTGCGCGCAAACAGGGCAAACTGAGGCAAAGCCATACAAATTCGGTGCGGTCGCTTCATTGACTGGTACGCAGGCGTTCTATGGCGCGTTCACATAAGCGGGCATTGAGCTTGCCATAGAAGATCTCAACAACGCTGGCGGAATCAACGGACGCCCTGTCCAGGTTATCTATGAAGACAGCGGCAGCGATAAGGCTAAAGCTACAACTGGCGCCCAGAAGCTTATCAATATCGATAATGTTGACGCCCTCTTCACTTCTACTACAAGCATGGGAGGCGCTTTAGCCCCTGTTGCTGAAGAAAACAAGGTGCCGTTTATCTACGGCAGTTCAACAGATTTCACCCAAAACAAGACTTATGTTTTCAAGGACTACCCAAACGCGTATGATGAGTGCATTTTGTTAATGCGGGAAGCGCAGAAGCAGGGAAATAAAAAAATAGCGCTTTTTGGAATGGATGCGGAGTTCCTGCACGCGTGCAGGAAAGGCGCTGAGACTGTTGGCAGCTTTGCGATTACTGAAATGTACAGTTCTGGCGACAAGGATTTCAAGACTCAATTGGCAAAAATCGAGAATTCCGGCAGCACGGCGATGATATTCCTGACTTTCTCAAATGACTGTCTGACAACATACAAGCAGATGAGGGAGCTTGGAATGAACGTGCAGATTTTCCTGCCTTTCCAAGCGTTCGGCTGCGGTACAGACGAGAATACGAAAGCGTATCCTGATCTTTTGGAGAACGCTTACGGCGCTGAAGTCGCGATAGAATTGAATAGCACAAACCCCGCTTTTGTTGAGTTCAAAAAGCGGCTTGAAGAGCGCGGCTGGACTGCCCAAATCATTGGCAGTGCGGTGATGTATGACGGCGTTATGGAAATGGCGAAAGCTATGGAAGGCTGCGGCGATAATGACTGTATTGTCAACAACTTGCGCAACCTGAACAATTTCAAGGGCATTTCTGGAATGATCAGCTACAACGGAGATAATAGTGTAGAGCGCGAAATAATGCTTACACATTTTGAAAACAACAAGTGGAGGAAAATACAATGAAAACATCAATCGTATTGACAATTATCGCATTGCTGATTTTATCAGCTTGCGCTGCGCAGGAATCAGTCCAAACATCACCGGCCGCCAAAGAGCGGGCCGTTGTTAAAATTGGCGCGTCGTTGCCATTGACTGGCGATGTTGCTTTTTTGGGAGAATCGGTGCGAAACGCGCTTGAATTGGCGCTAAAAGAAACGCAAGGAACAAAATACAAGTACGAGCTTGTGTTTGAAGATGACAAGTTTGATGCGAAGCTTGCTTCTACAACGGCCACTAAATTAATTGAAGTCGACGCTATTGATGCCATTATTAGTTTTAGCTCTGGCACTGGCAACGTAATCACTCCTCTTGCCGAACAGAATAAAGTGATTCATTTCGGCATTGCTTCAGACGCTAATGTTGCGAAAGGTATTTTCAATTTTATCCACTGGACGCCTCCTGATGAGGAAGCGCGTTTGTGGGTTCAAAGAGCGCAGGAGCTTGGTTACAAGAATATTGCACTTCTTGTATTGCAACATCCGGGCACAATAGCGGTTGTTGACGAAGTAAAAAAACACGTCCAAGGAACTGATATCAAGCTTCATGAAGAATTTTTCAACCCGGGCGAAAAGGATTTCAAAACAATTCTTATGAAGTCAAAGCAATTTAAGCCTGATGCGTATATGCTTATGGCTTTCTCTCCTGAACTTGACAGCCTATACAAGCAATTGAAAGAGCTTGGAATTGACACTCCATTGACGTCAATTGAGACGTTCGAGCTTAGCAACGATCCTTCGCAATTTGAAGGCCAATGGTATGTTAATTCCGCTGATGCCACGGGCGAGTTTGTTGCAAAGTATAAGGCTGATTACAATAAAGAGCCTGGAGTCGGCTCTCCAAATGCTTACGATATCTTCAAGTTAATTGTTAAGGGTTTTGAAGATGCCGGCAAGGATTCGTCAATTAAGCCGTCGCCTGAAGAAGTTTCTTCTGCGCTTATGCAGATTAAGGATTTTGACGGCGCGCTTGGCAAATTAAGTGTTGGCAAAGATGGCATTGTATGGAGTCCTGCGGTTGTCAGAACAATTCAAAATGGAAAGCCAGTGACGATAAAATGAAACAATTCATTGCTTTAATTGCGTTTTTATTTTTGTCCGCCTGCGTTCAGGTTGAACAGTCTGAATCGATTAAAATCGGCGCCGTTCTTCCTCTTAGCGGCTGGGGTGCGTATTGGGGAAGTCCGGAGCAGAAAGGTATCGCGCTTGCTGTGGATGAAATCAGGGCTCAAGGCGGCAAGATTGAAGTAATAATAGAAGACAGTAAAACCGGCGCGAAAGACGCCGCAACTGCTGGCTCAAAATTGATTAATATCGATAAGGTCCAGGGAATAATCTCAGAGTTTGCGGCTCCATCATCCTCAATCTCTCCAATGTCTGTCGAAAGCAGGATTCCAGTCATCTATGACGCTCTTTCAAAAAAAATCCTGTCTGAAAATCCTTATGCGCTCAAAGTGTACTTTGATTCCGAAAAAGAATGCTACGTGGCAACAAAGTATCTCGCTCAAAAGGGCTACAAAGTTATCGGAGGAGTTATTTTAAATCTTGATTTCAGCCCAGAATGCAAGCGAGGAATGGATAAGACTGCTGGTGAAAATGAAATTGCAGTAAAATATTATGATTTTGATGCGGACACGACTGATTTCAAGACAATCATAACAAAGATGCAAAACGATAAAATTGAGTCTGTTGTCTTTATAGGCTATGAGGATCACGCGCTTATTTTCTTCAAACAAAGAAGTGATTTGGGCTTTATTGTGCCTGTTTTCACAGGAACGTCTAAGGCAGATACTTTTACTGATAAAGTAATTAGTGAAAGTCCAAAAGAGTCATTGGAAGGCACGATTACTTATGACCAAAAAATCCGAGAAGGTTTTGTGCAAAAAATGAATGCTCGGCATCCTGAAATAACAGATCCTGATTTGTTCGCGGCTGCGACTGGTTATGATGAAATTATGTACTTGTATCGTGGACTTTCAAAATGTTCTGGAAAAAGCGCTGAATGTGTTGTTAGCGCGATTATGAGCGATAAAGACTACCAAAGCGCGCTTGAAACCGAAGGATTTGGAGCTGATCGTGTAATGCATCTTATTCCTTCCTACAGCACTTATAGTAAAGGTGAATTGATTCCACTCGAAGTCGAGTAAAGGTTTATAGCAATCTTTAAAAACAAAAAGGCAGAGTAAAGACATATGGCTATCGCAACCCAGCTTATACTGAACGGCATCATTGCTGGCGCCATATATGCATTAGTCGCGAGTGGTTTCTCGTTAATCTACAGTGTTACCAAGTTTATGCATTTTGCTCACGGCGCGGTATTAGCCCTAGGAGCTTACTTGATGTATTCCTTTGCCGTTATTCTTGGTCTTAATTTCTGGCTTGCCATTTTACTGACTTTAGTCTGCAGCGGTTTTGCGGGTGTCGTGATGGACCAGTTAGTCTACAAGCAATTGAGGAAGAGAAAAGCGTCCGGGGCCGTCTTATTAATCGCAAGTATTGCCTTGATGACTTTGATTACCTCTCTTATTTTGGCGTTCTGGGGCGCTGATGTAAAGACTGTTCCAACAGTGAATCCAGTGTTTGATTTTCTTGGCGCGAGAATAACGCTGACACAAATCATCATTGTTGTGGTTTCTGTAGTTTTGCTTCTTGGCTTGTGGTTGTTGATGAAAAAGACCAAGCTTGGCAAGGCTATGCGCGCTGTTGCTGATAACAAGGATGTCGCGATGACTGTTGGAATTAATCCTGAGAGGATTTACACTTATACTTTCATTATTGGCAGTTTTTTGGCGGGTGTCGCTGGAATTTTAATCGGTATTGAGCAGAATTTGTACCCTCAGATGGGCTTGTCTTTGGTAATCAAGGGTTTTACGGGCGCGGTTATCGGTTCATTAGCGTCTGTCCCAGGAGCCGTTTTAGGTTCTTTCATTCTCGGATTAGTGGAAAACATCGGCATTTGGTGGCTTCCTTCCGGTTATAAGGACGCGATTGCGTTTGTTTTGTTATTCATTTTCCTATTGTTCCGCCCGTCTGGATTGTTGGGCGTTAAGGTGAGGGAAGTTTAATGGCGTTCATTAATTACTTGATTCACTTGGCGATTCTTATCGGCATTTACAGTATTCTCACCGTTAGTTTGAACTTGGCTGTTGGTTTTACCGGCTTGCTTAATATGGGTCACGTTGGATTTTTTGGCATTGGCGCTTACACGAGCGCTTTGCTTTCGTTAGCCGGCTTTCCTATCTGGCTGAGCATTTTGTGCGGCGGATTGCTAGCGATGATTTCCGGTCTTTTGCTCGCCCTGCCAACCACGAGGTTGAAAGGCGATTATCTCGCTCTGGCGACTTTGGGTTTTACGTTCATTATGGGGAGTGTTGCGAGAAATTGGACTGATGTTACAAGGGGCGCGTTAGGCATTCCCGGCATTCCTAAAATAGTAAAAGGCAATCCTGAATTTTTAGTCATAGTTCTCATAATCGCGGCAATCACGTATTTTGTTTTCTGGAAGATTTCTAAATCAAGGTTTGGCAAGACTTGTGAAGCGATAAGAGATGATGAATTGGCTGCGAAAATGCTTGGCAAGGACACGTTTAAGCACAAAATTGCGGCTTTGGGAATTAGCGCTTTCTTTGCCGGCATTGGAGGCGCTTTGTTCGCGCATTACATCACTTTTATCGACCCGTCTATTTTCGGCATTGGCGACTTGATTTTGTTGTTCAGCATGCTGATTGTTGGCGGATTAGCTTCAGTTAAAGGTTCTGCGATTGGAACAATCATTCTCTTCCTATTGCCTGAGCCGTTGAGATTTATCGGCTTTCCGAGCTCTATTCTTGGTCCGATGAGAGAAATTATTTTCGCGTTAATCTTGTTGTTAATCCTTATTTACCGTCCGAAAGGATTCTTTGGGAGGGTGGATTTGGCGTGATTAGCGTTCAAAAGCTGGACAAGCATTTTGGCGGTGTTTACGCGGTGCACAATTGTACTTTCACGGTGAAAGAAAACACTATCACAAGCATTATTGGCCCTAATGGCGCTGGCAAAACAACTTTGTTCAATTTGATTTGCGGTATTAGCAAGCCTGATGGCGGAAAGATTTTCTTGCGAGGAACAGAAATTACCGGCCTTCCAACTCACCAAATCGCTCGTTTAGGCATTAGCCGTACTTTCCAACAGGCCAAACTGTTCAGGAATATGAGTGTTAAGGATAATTTGCTGATTGCAAAGACAGCAAGCGATTCTGAAATCAAGGAAGTGTTGAAAAGCGTTCATTTCCCGCTTGATATGAATACAAAAGCGAGTGAGTTGAGTTATGGCCAGATGCGTTTGGTTGAGATTGCGAGAGCTTTGCTAAAGCCTCATAAATTGTTGATGCTTGACGAGCCGACTGCCGGTGTTAATCCTAAAGTGCGCCAGGAGTTGAAGGAAATTTTGTTTGATTTGAAAAAGAAAGGTCATACGATTTTGTTGATTGAGCACGATATGGAGTTCGTGATGAGTATTAGTGATGATGTTATTGTTATGACGCAGGGCGCTGTTTTGACGAGAGGGACGCCGAAGCAAGTGCAGGCTGACAAGCGTGTTTTGGAGGCGTACTTAGGAAAATGAGCTTCTTAACTATTAACAAGCTTGAATCGGGATATGGTAAACTGCAGATCTTGTTCGGTGTTGATATGGACATCAAGCCTGACGAGATTACTGTAATTATAGGTCCTAATGGCGCTGGAAAAAGCACTATTTTGAAGAGTGTTTTCAATTTGTGCGATATTTTTTCAGGCAATATCATCTACAAGGGCAAGGATATTACAAAACTTCCAACTCACGAGCGTATTCAGATGGGTATTTCTATTGTTCCGCAGGGCAGGCAGGTGTTTTCCGGTCTGACTGTCAAGGAAAATTTAGAAATGGGCGCTTTCCTGACTAAAGATAAAGATTTGATTGAGAAAAGAATGAACGAGGTATTGGCTCATTTCCCGGTTTTGAAGGAAAAGCTGCATCAAAACGCTTACAATTTGTCTGGCGGACAGCAGCAGATGCTCGCTATCGCGAGAGGATTGATGCAGGACCCTCAAGTCTTGCTGTTAGACGAGCCTTCTCTTGGTCTTGCGCCTAAGACTATGAAAGAAATCTTTGACAAGATTCAGGAAATCAATAAGGAAGGCACTGCGATTATTATGGTTGAGCAGAACGCCAAGGCGGCGTGCGAGATCGCCGACCACATTTACGTTCTTGAGGAAGGCAGGATTGCTTTGCACGGTGATAAATCAATTATGAAGTCAGAGAAAATCAAGCATATATATTTGGGCGGGCACGGGCATAAGTGATTACTTATTCAGCCACTCCAATTCCTCTTCATCCAGTTTCAATTCTTCTGTAATCGCAGCAGTGCTTGGGTGTTTTTGCTGGTATAGTCTGTAAATGTAAGGCAAGCTGTCTTGTAATGCTTTTTTCTTGGAGCAGTGTGTTGCTGCCGCGAGTTTTTCCGCGACTCTTTTCCTTCTAGCGTACTTCTGGTTTGCCATCCAGTGTTTCAATAATCGTGTTGTTCTGGTGTAAGATACAAATTCTGTTGATTTTTTGTCTTTGGCAACTGCCACGCCTGCAGTTATCAGCACATCAACGTAAGCTAAATATCTCCAGTATTGCCATCTTCGTATTCTTCCGCGGTAAACGTCTGCTTTTGACAATGCTTCGTACGCCCGTGCTAAATCTGCTGGATTTTTGTATTCCTTTGGCAAATTCTCGTCTATCCACAGGAACGCTTCATCGATGTCTTCATCAACTAAATCAAGCGCTGTTACTGCCACTTGCGGGTCTGTTGACTTTAATATCTTGACAAGCGCTTGCATTATGCTTTCAGAATGCTCGCGATCGTGCAGTGTTTCAAGCCCTTTAATAGTCAATGTTCCTGCTTGCGCGAGCATTTGCAGGTCAGTTATCGCTCCTCTTAAGTCTCCGCCGCTTCTTCTGCAGAGTGTTTTTAGAACGATGTCATCTGCCGCGAGTTTTTCCGCTGTCAGTATTCTTTGTAATACGGACAGCATAGCGGTTATGCTTACTGAGGGAAATTCTAATAGTGTGCTTTTTGTTCGTATCGTGTTAAATTTTGAATCCCAGGGGTCGTTTGCTGTCAAAATAATCGGAAACGTTGACTCTGCTATCAAGTCTGCCAGGGCGGCTACTCCTCCTCTGTCTTCGTTTCCTGCTATGCCGTCAACTTCGTCAACTAATATTAATTTGCCTGTTGAGAAGAGTGATTGTTGTTTCAGGGCGTTGCCGACTTTAGAGTTGATTTCGTCCGCGTTTCTGTAATCTGAAGCGTTTACTTCTATTAGCTCTAATCCTAATTTCTTGGCTAGCGCGTGTACTGCCGCGGTTTTGCCCGTGCCTGTTGGCCCATATAAAAGCAGCGCTCTTTTCTTTTGTTTGGCGTAATTTGTGACAAAGTCATATAATTGTTTGGTGTCACAAGGTATGTTTTCTAGTGTTGGCTTGTATTTTTGTACCCACAGCATATGATTAAAGCGTTCAAAATCGTATATAATTATTTGTGTTCAGTAATCTTTATATAGAGAATTGCGTGGAAAAGCGCATATGAAAGCTGTTGATGTTGATTTTAAGAAGATTGATGTTGTTGATTATTATTCTCAGCTTGACCAGGTAAAGGTCAGAATCCTGTTCAGTGACGGCAAGGAGAAGGCTTTAGTGCGACAGTTCTCTATTACTGATCCTTCTAAGCAGGCTGGCGAGATGATTTCCGAGATTAGGACGAAACTTAAAGAACAGCACAAGGAGCATACTCTTGATGACCATCCTTTAGCCGGCGCATTAATACTCAGATTCAAGCAGGATGAGGAAGCTTTGTTTGAGAAAATGGCACGTTTTCTCGCCCAGACAAGGGAAAAAATCCGTTCTGGAAGGTTAGCCAAGCTCAGCTATATTGATATGGAAAAGAAAGTGAAGGGCTTTACTGCTAGTTTTGATTAGAATTCAATCGTAATCTTGATATCCGGCGTTATTTCTTCTGTTCCTTTGCCCATTTCTATTTTCTCGGATGCAGTTGTTGCTTTCAAATCGTTTAGCACGCCAGTCAGCGGTATTTTTGTCTCGATTACTAGTCTTTTTACTGGTGTTTTCATTGAGACTTTCATTTCTGATTTTTTCTTGCGGACTGCCGCGAGTATTGCTACTGCCGCGTTTCCTTCTAATTCTGCTTTTTCATTAACTGCTGGAGCTTGCGGCCATTCCGCTAAATGCACGCTTTTGTGCCCTTCGTGTTTTAGGTACAAATGGTGGACTTCTTCTGTGATGAATGGCGTGAATGGCGCCATTAAGCGTACAATTGCTGACAGGCATGTGGAAAGTGCGTACTGTGCGCTTTTCTTCTGCTCAGGGCTTTTTGGCTCGTACATTCTTGACTTGATTAATTCCAAATAATTATCGCAGTAGTCTTTCCAAAAGAACGCTTCGATGGCTTGTTTTGCTTTGAAGTATTCGTACGCGTCAAACGCTGTTGTCGCCTCTTGTATCGTCTTTGCAAGTCTTGTTAGTATCCATAAGTCAAGTGTTTCTGTTGATGTGCCTTTGTAATCGTAGCCTTCCAAGTGCATATTGACGAATTTAGCGGCATTCCAGAGTTTTGTGACGAACTTATCGCCTGCGACTAATTCTTTTTCTTGGTAAGCGACGTCCTCTCCGAGTTTGCATCCTCCTGCCCAGTATCTCATCGCGTCCGCGCTGTATTTTTGCAGGATTGTTTCGGGTTCTACCACGTTTCCTTTGCTTTTGCTCATTTTTTGTCCTAAAGGATCCGTCACATATCCAGATAACGCGATATCTTTGAATGGCGCTTTGCCGTAATGCAGGTGCGCTTTGACCACAGTGTTGAACAGCCAGAATGAAATGATTTCGTGTGCTTGCGGCCTTAAGCTGAACGGGTACATCTTAGAATGATACTTCTCCGGCACCATACTGAGTGCTAATTGTGGCGTCATGCTGCTTGTCGCCCAAGTGTCTAGTACGTCTTTTTCAGGAATAAACTCTGTGCTTCCGCATTTGCATTTGTCTGGCTTGTCTTTTAATGGGTCTACTGGAAGTTTTTTCTCATCTGCTAATATTGGTTGTTCGCATTTCGCGCAATACCATACTGGAAAAGCTACTCCAAAGAATCTTTGTCGTGATATGAGCCAGTCCCATTGCAGTCCGTTCACCCAATTATTGTAGCGGTGTTTCATGAAGTCTGGGTGCCAGGTCATTTCCTCTCCCCACTTGAGCATGTCGTCTTTCAAGTCGAGATATTTGATGAACCATTGTTTGCTTTGCACGATTTCTATGTCTGTTCCGCATCTTTCGTGGACTTTTACTGCGTGAGTTATGGGTTTTTGCTGTCGTAATACTCCTGCTTCTTTCAAATCCGCAAGTATTGCTTTTCTCGCGTCGTGAATTTTCAAGCCTTTGTACTTGCTAGCTAAGTCTGTCATGACTCCGTTTCTGTCAATGGCTTCTTTTAGAGGCAAATTGTACTTTCTGTACCATTCTATGTCTGTTTGGTCTCCGAACGTGCAGCACATTACTATTCCTGTTCCTTTTGCGGGGTCTACTCGTTCGTCCGCCATTATTGGGACTTCTGCTTTGAATAATGGAGTTATTGCTTTCTTTCCAACCAGTTTTTTGTAACGGTCATCATTAGGGTGCGCGAATACTGCCACGCAGGCTGGCAGTAGTTCTGGTCTTGTTGTGGCGATTATGACGTCTTTTCCGTCAACAGTAAAAGCTATGTCGTTGAACGTGCTTGCTTTTTCGTTGTCTTGGCATTCTACTTGTGATATGGCAGTCGCACAGAGGGGACACCACAGGCTTGGCGCTTCTTTTCTGTAAATTCGTCCTTTGTTGTATAAGTCAATAAAGCTCCATTGCGATATTTTTCTGCTTCTGGCGTCTATTGTGCTGTAGCTTTTTGTGAAATCGCAGCTCATTCCTATTCGTTTCCATCCGCCTGTGAATGCCGGCAAAAGTTCTTTCAGTGTGTCTTCGCAGAGTTTGATGAACGCGCTTCTTTCCATTTTCGCGCCTTTTACGCCTTTCATTTTCTCAACTAGTCTTTCTGTTGGCAGCCCGTTGTCATCTGTTCCCCACGGGTAGAATACGTTAAGGCCTCGTAATCGCTTGTATCTTGCGACAATGTCTTGTTGTGTGTATGAGAATGCGTGCCCTATGTGCATTTTGCCTGATACCGTTGGAGGAGGAGTATCAATACTGTAAACATCTCCTTTCTGTTCAGGGTTGAAAGTATAAGTGCCTTCTTTTTCCCAATATTGAAGCCATTTTTCTTCTTCAACTTTCGGGTCGTATCTGTCTGCCATACGACGGAAGCGAAGAAAGAGGTTTAAAAACGTTTCGTGGATGGTCTACTTTTCAGCAATTTCGTATTTATGCTGGCGTTCAGAAATAATTAAAACGCTGTCATAAAATTTGACGATGTCGCTGAATTTTTCTTTTATTTTGTCCATTATGTCGTAATATTCCTCTTCCTTGTCGGTTTCAAATGCCAGTTCTAAATCCCACGAAGCGAACGTTACAACAGCGTTAATGATATTCGGCAAAGTCTTGCAGTAATTAACGAATTCTTTTTTTCTTTCCTCAGTGATATTTTCGAAAAAAATGAATGCTTTATGCGTATTAAACCCCATCAAATTCGAATTCAGCAGGATTTTGTACCCCTTGATAATGCCTCTTTTTTCTAAATCCTTTATTCTGTAAGCTATAACTTTCGGGCTTAATTTGAGATTGCCTGAAATATCTGTCAGTTTCATCCTGGAATTAGATGTTATTAAATTTAAGATTTTTTGGTCTTTTTCGTCTATTTCCGCTTTTTCTTCTTTTTCTCCAAAGGTAAACTCCAAAGGATCAGGATTGTCTGAGTAAAACCATCTTCGGTTGTATTGGATGTTCTCCAGTGTTATAGAGAGTTCTTTTTCTTGGACATACTTGCTGAACTTATTTAACATTTTGTTGTAAACTATAAAAAAGTCATAAATACTCTTCGCCCATATTCCGAATATGAAATCCCATCTTCCCCTGCAGATGCTGGTCCAATAAACGGATTTCTCTTTTTTGACGTATTCTACCAATTCATCAATATTTTCCCTGGAAGCCTTGTTTAATCGGAGGTAAACTTTGTATCCTGTTAATCCTAGTCTGGCAGGCGCGGGGACCGTGAGAAATTTAAGGATGACTTTCTCTTCAACAAGGCGGTTGATTCGGTGAAAAACGACCTCTTTGCTAAGCCCGATTTTTTTAGCTAGCTCTGGAAGGCTCGCCCTGCTATTTTTATCCAGCTCGAAAAGAATTTTTTTATCCTTTAAATCTAACTTTATACTCATTATTTAATATAAAGATAAACACAATATAAATCTTTTCTTTTCATTAAAAATACACATAAAAACATTTAATAGGTAGTAATGCTTTATGTAACCATCAAGTAGTGATAAAATAGGAGGAAACTAAAATGGCACAAAAAAGAATGAGTAAAATCTTGGTAATAATGGCATTAATATTAGCTCTTGCGCTTTTGCAGGGCAGCAGGCAACGTATCTGAATGTTAAAGGTAACACTGAACTCATCAAGGCTATTCAGAAGTGTTGGGCATCACTCTTCACCGCGCGCGCCATCTATTACCGCCAAAGCAAGGGTTTTGACCATATGAAAGTGCTTATTGCTGTTGTTGTTCAGGAAATGGTTGACGCGAGAGCTGCAGGTGTGGGCTTTTCTGTTAATCCTATTGATGGGAACAAGAACGACATTGTTATTGAGGCGAGTTTTGGATTAGGAGAAGCTGTTGTTTCTGGTCAAGTGACTCCAGACTTGTATATCGTTCACAAGGACACGCTTGAAATTCATAATAAGACTGTTAATGAGCAGACTTGGGGTTATTTTAGGGATGCGAAAGGCAA
>Ga0315281_10003248_pt1 | contig 23879 bp, 19 predicted proteins | sample YL17G07_0_MG_FD_204540 | JGI IMG/M metagenome (GOLD analysis project Ga0315281, IMG submission 204540) | Sediment microbial communities from Yellowstone Lake, YNP, Wyoming, USA - YL17G07_0 | ecosystem: Environmental > Aquatic > Freshwater > Lake > Sediment | place: USA: Wyoming | collected... | reverse complement strand
AGGTTGGCTCATGGACAAGATGACGGAACGGACCGGCGGATGCCTTCGTATTCGGTCCGATTCCGCATATCGTGGCACTTCGACAGGACTCGCCAGACCTCAGGGCCCAGGCCAAGAGTGTCCGGCAGCACCTGAAAGGCGTCCTTCAGCCGCGCCAGGCCCGAACGGACAAGACCTGCGAACTCTTTCCCATCCGGCGGTTCCTTTGCCAGGACGCTTCCCGGACCTGCGAGGCGCTCAAGCGGCGATGGGGAGGTCCGCGGCCGTGAACACCGTGGGGCCTGCTTCATTGCACGTTTCCGGACGTGGTGACTAATCCGGCGCCCGTCGGTCCCTGCCACTGAATCGTCGTGCGCCACGTGCCGGCCATCTCGAACTTCGCGTCGACCTCATACCGGCCGGCCACCGCCGTTCTCCTGACGTCAAGGCTGCCGAACATCGGCATGCCGGGCATCGGCATCGTCGCACTGGCCTTCACTTCACCGACGTCCACGAGCGCGCCGCCCGTTGATCGGAATTCGATGACAAACGAGTCCTGCGGGTGCGTGATGGCCTCGTGTGATGAGAGCAGCACGACGTCGATCTCTCCCGACTTCACGCGCCGCAGCTCAGTGAGTGGTGTGTTCCCCGCCTTGCCGCAGGCGTCAGCCAGCAGCGCGACGCAGCCAATCACGATCAACGCGCGTCTCATGCCGTCCTTTTCTGCCACCACATCCGGATGTCCTCGCCGATCACGAACAGGCACGGCGTCATGAACAGGACGTGGAGGCTCGAGCTGATCATGCCGCCGATGCTCGGCGCGGCGATGGGCTTCATAATCTCCATGCCGGCGCCCGTGGCGAACATCACGGGCAGCAGCGACAGGATGATGGCCGACACGGTCATCAGCTTCGGCCGAAGCCGCATCGTCGATCCCTCGATGACCGCATCGATATACGACTGATCGGGCCGCCGATGATCGAGCGCGCCGCGGATGAAGATCACCATGATGATGCCCGTCTGCACCGCGACAGCGAACAGCGAGATGTAGCCGACGATGACGGCCGTCGTCATCGAGTAGCCGAGCCTCCACTGCAGGAAGACGCCGCCGACCATCGCGAAGGGCACCGATAGCAGAATCAGGATGCTCTCGCCCACCGATCGGAAGGCGATCACCAGCAGCCCAAAGATGATCGCCAGCGTCACGGGGACGACGAGCCGCAGGCGCGCGCGTGCGGCCGACGCGTACTGATAGAGGCCCGTCCACTCGACGGTGTAGCCAACGGGCAGCGTCAGTTGTTTCGCCAGCACCAGCTGCGCGCGATCCACATAGTCGGGTCCCGTGACGTTCTGCAGGTCGACGTAGATGTACCCAGAGAGCCTGCCGTTGTCGTCACGGATCATCTCCGGCAGCTTCCGCACCGACACGTCGGCGACCTCGCCGAGCGGCACCGATCGTCCGTCGCCGGTGACCACCGGCGCGCGACGCACCTTGTCCAGCGTGTCGAGGTATTCGGGCGAGTACTGCACGTTCAGGGGCAGGACCGCGCCGTCGACCTTGACGTTCAGGATGTTGTCGCCGCCGATGCCGTACCGCACGGTCGACATCGCTTCGTCGACGGTGACGCCGTGCCTGGCCATGCGCTCCAGATCGTTCCGCACGTCGACGTAGTAGCCTTCGGAAATCCGCTCGGCGATGACCGACTTCGTGCCCGGGACGCCGCGCAGCACGCTTTCGATCTGCTGCGACAGGTCCTCGATGACGCCGATGTCGGGGCCCATGACTTTCACGCCGACCGGCGTCTGAATCCCCGTCGTCTGCATCATCACGCGGGCGCGTATCGGCTGCACCCACGCGTTGACGTACCCGAGCGTCTCGACGGTGCGGTCCATTTCGGCGACGAGCTTGTCCTTCGTCATGCCCTTCCGCCATTTTGATTTCGGCTGAAGAAGGACGGTTGTCTCGATCATCGTCAGCGGCGCCGGGTCGGTCGAGGTGTCGGCGCGCCCAATCTTGCCGAAGACGCGCTCGACCTCCGGGAGCGCCTTCAGCTTCCTGTCCATCTGTTGCAGGACCCAGCCGGCCTCGCGGTTCGGCAGCCCGGGCAGGGTGGTCGGCATGTAGAGCACCGAGCCCTCGTCGACTTCCGGCAGGAAGTCGCGCGGAAACGTGCGGATCAGCAGCGCCGCCGGAATCAAGACGAGCAGCCCGGAGATCGTGAAGGCGTACCGATAGCGGATGACGCCGCGAAGCGCGCTCCGATACGCCTTCACCGCCGCGCTCTCGCCCGCGTCGTACGCCACGACGTTCTCGTGCTTGAAAATCCACAGCACGATGACCGGCAGCAGGAAGATCGTGAGCAGCGTCGAGAACGCCATCGCGAACGTCTTGCTGTACGCCAGCGGATCGAACAGGCGCGCCTCGCGCTGCTCGAGAAAGAACACGGGCAGGAACGACGCGAGGATGATCAGCAGCGAGAACAGCAGCGGCTTCGTGACGGACGCGATCGATCGGACGAGAATCTCCTCGCGCTCGGCCGGAGACACCGGCCCGCGATGCGACAGCTCCGCCGTGCAGTTTTCGACGATGACGATCGTCGCGTCGGCGATCTCGCCAATCGCAATCGCGAGACCCGCCAGCGAAAAGAGGTTGATCGTCTGCCTGAAGCCGACCAGCGGAACGGCGGTGAAGAGCACCGCGAACAGCAGAATCGCAATCGGCCCGATGGACGTCCGGAGGTTCCTGAGGAACAGCAGCGTGACGGCAATGAGGACGAGCAGCTCGACGCCGAGCGTCTCGAAGAACTGGCGGAGCGTCGCCCAGATCCAGACCGATCGGTCGTAGGTGTTGACGATCTCGATGCCCGCCGGCAGCGCCGCGCGGATCTGCTGCAGCTTGAGCTCAATCGATCGCGTGACCGCCAGGACGTTCTGGTCCTGCGCCATCACCGCGATGCCGCCGACGACCTCGCCGGCGCCGTCGAGATCGACGGTGCTGCGCCGCTGGTCGTAGCCGGTCTGGAGATAGCCGACGTCGCGCAGGAAGATCGCGTCGCCGGCCTGCCCTGCGCCTGCCGAAGGGCGCCGGCCGACCACGAGGGAATCAAGCCGATCGATGTCGCCGTCGACGATGCCGCGAAGCTGGTAGTCGCGGTTGGTGACCTCGATCATCCGGCCGCCGGCTTCCTGAAACACGCTTTGTACGGCCGCGATGACCTGGCGCAGCGGGATGCCGGCTTTCGCGAGCAGCGGCGGGAAGATCTTCAGCTGGTACTGCTTCTCGAGGCCGCCGACCGAAGCCACTTCCGCGACGCCAGGCACGGTCTGCAGCGCCGGCTTGATCTGGCTTTCGTTGATCAGTCGCAGGTCGCGCAGGTCGTGCGTGTTCTGACGGTCGACCAGGGCGTACTGGTAGATCCAGCCCATGCTGCTCGCATTCGGCCCGAGCGCGACGCTGGCATCGGCCGGCAGCTGCGGCCGGATGATGTTGATGCGGTCCAGCACCAGCTGCTGCACGCGATCGCGGTTCGCGCCGTTGGCGAGGATGACGTAGATGAACGAGTACCCCATGTGCGAGGTCCCGCGAATCGACTGGATGTCAGCCGACCCGACGAGCGCGCTGACGAGCGGCGCGGTAACCTCCGACTCGAGCAGCTGCGGGCTGCGCGGCCACTTCACGTAGACGACGATCTGCGGATCGGAGATGTCCGGAATGGCGTCGAGCGAGGCCGATCGGATGGCGTAGGCGCTGAGCGCGACGGCGGCGCCGACCAGAATCCAGACGACGGCGCGCCACCGTATGACGGCGCGGATGACGGCGATGATCATCGCGACGGCTGGCCCTTCAGCTTCTGCTCCGCGTCGATGAAGAAGCTGCCGAACGTCACGACCTGATCGCCGTCCTTCACGCCGTCGGTGACCTGCGTGTAGAGCTCGCCCTGGATGCCGGTGTGGATTTCACGAGGCACGTACTGTCCGGCTCCCTGCTGCAGGTAGACGATGTGCGTGTCGCCCTCTTCGATGATCGCTTCGTTCGGCACCGAGAGCATCGGCACCCGCTCGACGACGATTTCAATGACGTACACCGACGTGTTCGCTCGTCCCGGGGCGGTGAGCGACACTTCGACCATCACGTCATTCCCACGCGGCACGACGCGCGTCACGAACGCCTGATACATCGACGACTTCGAACTGGGAGAAAAGGCCCGCACCCGCTGGCCGACCTTGATCTCCGCGGCGTCCGCGGCCGGGAGCGTCGCCGACAGCACTTTGTGGCTCTGGTCGATCACCCCCGCCGCGCGGATCCAGCTCTGGACCGGCCTCGGCGCCACGCCTCCGACGGTGAGGGTGAGGGCGTCGGCCTGCGCCTGGGTGACGGTGGTGCCCCTGGGGACCAGACGTGTGTGCTCACGCTGCGCGGCCGCCGGGTGGGCGGCGATCACAAACGTGAGCAGGAAAAGAGTCCCTTTCATCCGTTAATTAATGACAGTAGTTGTCCTTGCTGTCCATGATGTGCGTGCCCCACGGATACAGCCCCACGTTCATCACCTTCTCGAAGGCGTTCGTCTTCCCGTCGATGATCACGACGGCGTTTTCCGTCGAGTCGGCCAGATACAGCTTCTCGTCCGCCGTATCCGTCGTCGCCGTCTCGAGCTGGATGTTCGTGCCGATCTTGATGCGGCCCGCGGGCCGCAGCGTCTTCATGTCGTAGGTGTAGACGAAGCCGCTCGTCGAGCTGATGACGAACGCCTTGCCCGCGGCGAAATTGACGCCGGTCATGTTCTCGCCCGCTTCGAGCGTCGCGACGACCTTGTCCGCCGTCAGGTCGATGATGGAAATCGTCTGATCGCCGTTGTTCGGCGTGATCGCGTACTTGCCGTCGTGGCTCATGTAGATGCGCCACGGATCCTTGCCGACGCGGATGACCTTGACGACTTTGTCTTCGCGCGGATCGATCTTGCCCACAACGCCGAGGTCGGTGTCGGCCGCGTAGAGATAGCGGCCGTCGTTCGTGATCTGCGGGATGTTGATGCCCTTGATCTCGCCCAGGTATTTCGCCGGGTCGAGCTTCGCGACGCCCGGCACCTCGGCGATCTGGATCTTCTTGAGCAGCTCGTGCCGGCGGACGTCGATGACGCCGACCCAGTGCGCGCCGTAGTTGCCGACGTACGCCTTCGAGCCGTCCGCCAGGAACACGACGTTGAGCGGCTCCACCAGCCCGGGGATGGTCTTGATCTTCGTCAGCGAGACCATGTCGATCACCGACAGCGAGTCGCCCTGCGGGTTGCCCTGATAGTACCAGCGGCCGTCGGGCGAGAACGCGAGATGCTCCGGCGCGATGTCGACCGGAATCACCTTGACGAGCTCGAGCGTGTGCGCGTCGATGATGTACGCCTTGTTCGCCCGGGTGCCGCCCGTCACGACGTACCGCCCGTCGGGCGACATCATGACCATGTGCGGGTTGACGTTGTTGCCAAGGAAGGTCTTGCCGACGATTTTCTTTGTCTTGATGTCCATGAACGCGATCTCGTTGGAATCGCGGTTGACGATCATCACGACCTGCGTGGGGTCCGGCACCTTGATGGTTGCCGCACGCGCCAGGACACCAGCGATAACTGGACACAGCCCCGCGGCGACGGCGCCGGCGACGATGAAGTGTTTAACCTTGGACATGGGATCTCTCCTGAAGTTCGCTATTGAGCTCGAGTGCTAGAAACTCGCCTGGAGACGCACGCCGGGAAACAGGAACGCATGCGACGCCTCACCCACTGGTGATTCGAGCAGATGCTGCAGGTTGAACGAGAGTCGCAGCTTCTCCGAAATCCTGAAGTTATAGTACGCCTCGACCACACTCTCACTCGGCCCGGAGGGAACGACCGTTCGCGCGTAGCCAACACCCCACCGGTCGAGAGGATTGAACACCAGACCGTTCTGGAACTGAAAGCCCCCGCTATAGAAGCGGCCGCCAGTGGAAAACAGCGTCGACGTGTCGCCGCTCGGCGCGTCCACCTTGCCGGTGCCGTAGCGGCCAAACACCGTGAAGATAGGCGTGAGCTTCTGATCCGCGCTCAGTCCCACTGCACCGCGGCGCGTGCCCGTGCTGTTGTCGCTGCGATACCACACCCGGTAGTTGCCCTCTGACAGGCCGGGAGGGCGTGCGACATAGCCGACTTCCGTCAATGTGTAGATGGATTCCGTCAGGTTCGTTGCGTCGGCGTTCGTCTGCTGGAAACCCGCTCTGATGCTCAGGCCGTTCTTGGCGTCAAACAGGCCAACGACACCGGAGCCGTTCGTCGGCAGCACCAGCACGGGATCGTTCACCAACGCGTCGCCGACGAACTGGCTCGTCTCGTCGTTGGCGACGGCGTTCCGGTCGAAGTAATTCGTCATGTCGACCCGTCCGGCGACGAGCGCCAGCTTCTGGGAGAACAGTTCTGTCTTCACCCAGGCCTCACGCACGTTCACCTGGTTGTTCTGAACGAGCCGCGACGAGTAACTGTTGAGCAGCGTCAGCCCGTGACGCTCGGCATCGGGCGGCGCGCCGCTCAAGCCGACGATGTCGGCGAAGAAGCTCGTGTACTGGGCCAACCCGGCCGAAAACAGCAGATCGGCCGAGGCGAGCTGATAGGCGTGCCCATTGCTCGTACTTGGCGGGCCACTGGTCTGTCTCGCGAACTGCGTCACGCTCGCGGCGCTCATGCCGACCGCAATTCTCTTCGCTTCCTGGTCGCTGAACGCCTGCTCGAGCTTCTCGCTCAGCCACTGTCGGCGGTAGACGCGCTCGCGCTGATACGTGATCGTCTTCTTCGCGCCCGGCGTCGGCTGCTCGTACTCGACGCCGTTCTTGTCGGTGAAGACTTCGATGCGCTTGACGCGCGTCTCCGGTTCGGAGAGCACGGTGCCCGACTCGAGATCGGCGATGCGCTGTTCGAGCGTCTTGATACGGGCAAGCAAGGCCTGCGGATCGGTCGCGGCTCCGGCGGCCGCCACCGACGGCTCGGCGCCCGGCACTTCGAGCGCCGAGAGCGTCAGCGTGACCGCCGGTGTCTGGGCGCCGACTATCAGTTCCTGCGACGCGCGTTCGAAGCCCGGCGAGTCGGCCATCACGGCGTACTGGCCGGGCGGCACCTGCGTAAACGTGAACGACCCGTCGGCCCCCGTCGTGGCCGTTTTGTCGGCCACCATGCCGGGCATGTTCGGCATCGCCGGCATCGCCGGCTGGCCAGGCGGCGGCAGCAAATGCAATGTCACGTCGGCGTTGGCGATGACGCCGCCACGGGCGTTGGCCACGCGGCCGGTGACCGTGGAGGTTTGGGCCGACGCCACTACCGCCGTGAACAACACGGCGCTGGCCGTCGCCAGAACGAGCCTGCTCATATACACAACCCCTTATTGGAGCGTCGCACCAGATTGCGACGATGCGGTCGATTTGATCGGGGGAGCGTACTACGTAAACCTTTGAAACTACGCCGATTGGCGGCCGAATCGCGGTCAAGTGATAGTCAGTGACGAGTCAGTGACCGCCATAATCCGCGATTAGCGACCTCCTACTGAAATCGTGACGCCCGTCCGCACGTTGATGGGCAGCGCGGGAAACCCGAACGCCGGCTCGTAGTGCTGGTTGAGGACGTTTTCGAGCGTCAGGTACCACTTGATGGCGCGGGTGAAGGCATACGATCCGCTGACGTCCATCTTCGCGTAGCCGGCATTCAGGTCCTCGTTCGGCAGCAGCAGCGAGTTGCCGAAGCTCGCGTCCGAGCCTCCGAGGAACGTGCTGTCGCTGGACTTGCCCGCGAAGTAGCCCGTCATCGTCACAGCGGCCGGTCCTTTCGCGTATGACACCAGCACGCTGCCCGTGTTCGCCGGACGCCGGAACGGCTGCTGGCCGAGGAGCGGGCTGAAATTGCCGATCGGCACGCCCGGGAACGCGGGGTTGAACGACGGCGTCAACGCGCCGCTCGACAGCGACTTGGTGATGGTCGCGTTCAGGTGCGTAAACGACGCCGCCAGACGGACGCGGCCCACCTGTGCATCCGCCGATGTCTCGACGCCCTTCGCCGTGAACGACTGCGAGTTGACGTTCGCGCTCGTCACCTGCGCGGCGACGTTCACCGGAATCCCGAGCTGCGGCAACAGACTTCGGCTGACGGACTCGACGAGATCGTAGAACGCGTTGTCGAACCAGGCGACGCGGACGCGCGCGCGGCCTTGCCACAGGCCCTGCTCGACGCCGACGTCGACGTTGCGTCCACGCTCCGGACCCACCGGCCCGATGCCGGCGCTCTCGGCGAGCGCGATGCCCGCGGGCGTCCGCTGCAGCAGCACGAAGAGCGAGTTCGTCGCCTGAAACACGGTCGGCGCCTTGATGCCTTTGCCGGCGTTGAACGTCACGCGCGTATCGCTCCAGAACTCCGTGGCCGTGGGATTCCGCAGCGACGCCGCGACCGACAGCCGTGGTGAGTACGCGTTGTCGAAGGCCTCGTTGTGGGCGTAGCCCAGACCCGCGGTGGCGCTGACGCGATGCGCGATCGTGCCGCGCCCCTCGATCCAGACCGCACGATTGTTTCGCGTCGTCGTCGGGCCGGCGTCGATGTCGGCGCCGGGAAATCCCTGCTCCCGCTCGATGTTCACACCGCCCGCGATGTTCAGATCGGGAATCACCCGATACGACGTCTGGCCGTAGAAGCCCTGGCGCGCGGACCGGCTGTCCGACTTGAACGGACCGAAGTCGAGAATGCCGCGGCCGGTCACGGAGTAACCGTTTGCGCCAGTGACGGTGACGACGTTGCCGAAGCCCAGCCCGCTGATGATCGTGCCGCTCGTGGCCGGGTTCTCGGCATGCGTCCGCTGATCAAACGACCCGAATCGCACCATCGTCTGCCACTTGTCCGTGATCTGACTCTGCGACGAGATGCCGAACAGCTTCACGTTGAACGTCTGAAACGAATCGTCTGGCGTGCCGAACAGGCTGAGGGCGTTCGGCGCTTCGACCCGCCGGTCGATCCAGCGGATGGTGCCGCTGACGTCGGTGCTGTGACCGAGCGCCACGCCGAAGCGGCCCGCATACGTCTTGCTGCGGTACTTGTTGTTTGGAAGATCGTTGTCGGTGCCGAGATGCTCGAACTCGCTGAAGTAATCGAAGCGACGCACGGTGCCGCCCGCCGCCGCCGATTCGCGATTGGTCCCGAGGTTGCCGCCGTCGAGGGCGAACGTCGCCTGCGGAACGGGCGTTTGCCCACGCCGCGAGATCAGGCTGATCACGCCGGAGAGGGCGTCGCTGCCGAACACGACGCTGTTCGGATCGCGCAGCGCTTCGACGCGTTCGACGCCGGCCACCGAATACGGCGCGAGGTCGACGCCTCCCCCGATGTCGTTGGCGGGAATGCCGTCGACGAGCAGCTTGTTGAAGTTGGAGTTGCCGCCGCGCACGAAGACGGACGTCACGCCGCCGCGCGCGCCGCTCTGCACGAGCGACACGCCGGGCATGAGCCGCAGCGTCTCGAGCACCTCAGGCTTGCCGATCAACCCGATCGTCGTCGAGTCCAGCACGGTCACCGGCGCGCCGATCTGCGAGGGAAGGACGCCTGTCGCCGCGGCCGTGACAGACACGCTCTGCTCGAGCGGGCTGATCGGCACGGCAATCTCAACGACAACGCGGTCGCCGGTGCCGACGAACATGGGATCGGTCGTCCGCGTTTGAAATCCAGGCGCGCTCACCTCGAGCTGATACCGGCCTTCGGCCAGCGCGTCGAAGGCGAAGGCGCCCTGGGAGTCGGACGAGCCGTCCTTGACGAGCGTGCCACCACGCCACAGCTTCACGGACGCGCCGCTGACTCGGGCGCCAAGCGGATCGATCACGGATCCGCTCAGGGATCCGCCGCTCTGCGCCCGCGCGGGCGCGACGAACAGCATCAGGACAAGCAGGGAAACACAGACACGAAGGGATGGATGCATGGCTTTCTGGCCTCGCAGAAAGTCGAACGCGTTGATGTCTGGGTAGGTCTCCTGGCTCGGAGGTGCAGACCGTGGTCTGCGGCGGCTTCACCTTCCCCGGCAGACGGCCGAGTGGTTATGTCGAAGCCGCGTCCTCACTCACAGTGGCGGGACCGCGCCGGATTCGCACCGGACTTCCCTGTTATGCCCTCGTGGGCACCCAGACAGAGACGAGCTTTATATCACGTCCGCAGGTCACGCGTGAAGCGGCTGTGATCTTTGCGCCGGCGTCGCGATGCGCATCGCTCAGACGTGCAGGCGCCTGCGGCGGACGTACCACGCGATCAGGATCGCGAGGATCGGGAGGGCGACGTACAGGCCGTCCCACTGGCTGTTTCGCGGCCGGGCCGCTTTGGCCAATGCTTCCTGTGCCTGCTTCTGCTGTTCCATCAGGAAGCCCTGCAGCTTCGCGGCCGCACTCTGCGGCTGCTGCGTCGGCGTGGGCGCCTGCTGCGCGCTGGCGTTTGGCGGGTTGGGGCCCGGCTTCATCTGCGCATTGACCTGTGCACTCGCGGCGGCCTCGCGAGCGTCGTTCTTCTTCGCGAACGCTTCCGCGTCCTTCGCGGCCGCGACCACCGAGCGACCGGCGGACTGCTCCATCACCTTCGAGAAGTTTTCGAGCGCCGGAACAGGAATGCCCGCGAGCTTGCCCTGTTCCATCACGTACTTCTGCAGGCGCGCATTGCCGGATGTCGTCTCGGCGCCGCTCGCGCCGTACTTGTTGACGCTCTCGACGTACTCCTCGAGCAGCTTCTTCTGCGTGTCGGCGTCGGCCTTCCAGTAGCCCTTGCGGACGGTCTCGACCATCCGCGCCGTCATGTCCTGATACGCGAACGGCGACTTGCTGTCGAAGAACTGCTTCATCCCGAGGTTGTGCCTGTCCTGGACGTAGACGTCGAACGTCTCCTTCCACATCGCGTCGTCCACGAGCTCCGGGACGGTCGCGTCCCAGCCCCACATGTACTCGACGAACTCGCGCATCGCGCCGGCGCCCGCGTACCCTTCCTTCTTCATCCCTTCGATCCACGTCGGGTTGACGTAGCGGCTTCGGAACTCGGTGCCGATGAACTTGTCCATCGTCGTCATCTCGGGCTTGCCGGGATTGCGCGTGTTCGTCACGACCAGCTCTGGACTCTTGCCGTCGATGCCGCGAATGGCGGCGGCGAGCCCGCCCATGTACATGAACATGTCGTCGTTGTCGAGCGCACCGTAGAGCATCGTCGAGCTGCTGTGGACCACCTTCTCGCTGCCCTGGAGCGCGAGACGAAATACGTCGGCCATCGGCTCGCCCCAGAATCCGTTGCCGAAGCCGTGCCCCATCTTGCGGATGTAGTCGTCCGCGAATCCCTTGTCTGAATCCCACGTCCCGCTGTTGGCGACGATCGTCGACGTGTTGAGATTGAACGTGCCAGGCGGCTCGTCGAAGATGCGGACGCCCGCGCGGCGGTCGGCGTCCTGCTCGCTGTAGCCCTTCTCCATCAGCAGCGTCTTCGTCGCCAGATAGTGCCGGCGGACGAAGTTGTCGGCTTCCTCGATGGCCTTCACCTTCTGCACGGCCTGATCCATCAGCACGGTGACGTTGTGGAACATCCCTTCCGCCGCCGACGCGATGACGATGTCGACGCGGGGCCGGCCGAGGAGCGACTGCGGGATCACTTCCACGTCGACGACCTTGCCGCGGGGGTCCCACACGGGCTTCGTGCCGAGCAGATGGAAGATCTGCGACTCGAGCACGCCTTCGTGCCGCATCGTCTCATCGCCCCAGATGACGAACGAGATCTTCTCGGGATACTTGCCGTGCTTCTTCACGTGATCCGCGAGCATCTGGTCGGCGAGCTTCACACCGATTTCCCATGACGCCGGCTTCGGGACCTTGTCAGGGTCGATGCCGTAGAAATTCTTTCCCGTGGGATACGCGTCGGGATTGCGAATCGGCTCGCCGCCGCCGCCGCCGGGCAAATAGCCGCCGCGGAGCCCTCGCGCCAGGCTGTCGAGCTCGCGCGGACCGGAGGCAACGATGCGCGAGTCCATCTCAGCCGCGAGCACAATCGCATTTTTCGGCAGCAGGCTGCGGTCGGCGCTGACGATGGCGTCGACCGTGCTGTCGCGAAGCTCTTTGGCCGGTGTGCGTCCGAATGCGTGGAGCCCGTACGGAATGTTCTGGCTCTTCAACTCGATCAGGTGATTCTCGATCTCGTGAATCGCCTCTTCGTCCACGGGCTTCGACGGGTCGAGGCTCAGGTCTTTCGCGATGCCAAGCGCGACTACCTGTTCCCGAATCTTCTCCGCATACGCCTTCATGAGCTCGGGATCTTTCGACTCGTTGATCGTGTAGTCGTTGATCGCTTCGCCCAGCTTCACCAGTTCCGTGTACAGGCCGCCCTGCTTGAACGGCGGCACCATGTGATCGACGAGCGCGGCCATCCCGCGCCGCCGCGCGACGAGGCCTTCGCCGACGACGTCGACGTTGTAGATGTAGATGTCCGGCAGATCGGCAATGAGCGCGTCCGGGGCATCTTCTTCCGACAGCCCGCTGTCCTTGCCGTCGAGCCACTCGAGCGTGCCGTGCGTGCCGACGTGGACCACCGCGTTGGCCTTGAAGCCACGCCGCAGCCACGCATATGCCGCGACGTACTGATGGTGCGGCGACAGGTCCTTTGCGTGGTACATCTTCTCGGCGTCTTCGCCCCACGCGCGCGAGGGCTGAGGCATCAGGACGACGTTGCCGTATTTCACGAGCGGGATGACGAAGCCGCCGGCGTCGGCCATGAGCCGCACTTTTTCCGGCGCGCCCCAGTCTTTCAGAATCTTTGCGCGCAGGCCGGGTGCGAAGTCTTTCAGCCACGCGTTGTAGTCGGCGAAGCTGACGTGAATGGCGCCGCCCCGCGCGATGAGATCCTTGAGCTCGCCCGGGGCGTATCCGCCGACGTTGCGGGCCCTGGTCGTGATGTCGGCCAGGACGTGATCCGCCGACAGATCCGCGCCGCCGAGGTCGTAGCCGTCTTTCGCGAGGCGCTGCAGCGCATTCGACAGCGACTCGGCGACGTTGAGGTAGCTTGCGCCGATATTGGCCTTACCGGGCGGATAGTTGTAGTACATCAGCGCCAGACGCTTGCTGGCGTTCGGCGTCGACTTGAGCGCCGCGTACTTCACGGCGCGGTCTACAGCCATCGTCACGCGCGACAGAATCGGGTGCGTGACGACGAGCATCAGACCGGTCTCGGGATCGCGAACCTTCTCTTTGCTCCCGACGATCGTCGGCGCGATGGTTCCCGCGAGTTCCGGCGTCGCGACCTGAAACGTGCCTTCGAAGAGCGTCATGCCTGAATTCGACGCGCGCCACTCTTTCTCACTGCGGCCGTACAGGCTGACCATGTTGATGATCGGGATGTCGATTTTCTCGAGGAGCTTCGACGATACCGGATCCGCGAAGTTGAAGAAGAAGCCGAGCATCGCATCAGCGCGCGGGTGGCCCTGCTCGTCGAGCAACAACCGTTCCGACGCGACGGCGCCCGGATAGCCGAAGACGGGCACGGCTTCCGCGCCGTGACGTTCGACGTCGGCGATCACCCTTTCGAGCAGATCGGCGTCGCCGCTGTAGAACGTGCCCTTGTAGAAGCCGACGGCGATGCGCGGAGCGCCCGGACGCTTCTTCCCGTGGGCGGCGCGCCATTCGTCGAATGCCTGCCACGTGCCGAACACCTGGCCGGCCTTGCCGTCCGGATAGTAGTAGCCGAAGTTGAGGCTCGGCTGCGGGTCGGGAATCTTCAGCCCCGGCACTCCGGCGCGGACGAGCGCGGCCTTCATCAGCGACAACTGGTTGTCGACACCAGAGTGCTCCCAGAACGCCGCAGCCCGCGTGTCGATGACGGCGCCCTGATCGACGTAACGCTGCCTTGGCAGCAGGCCTTCGCCGACCGCGAGCACGGTGCCCTTCTGCTTGATGCTGGCGATGAGGTCGACGTTGAACTTCGTGTTGAACCGATCCAGCAGCTGCTGGTTCATCATGTCCAGCACGAGGACGTTCGATCCCGTCAGCTCCGCGGGCTTCGCGTCCTCGAACACCGACTCGGTGAGGAACGTGAGCGTCAGCTGACCGCGAAGATCCGGACGCTCTGCCAGCAGCGCTTTGTACGCCTTGAGGGTGCCCGGGATGTTGCCGTCGGAAAACAGATAGGCAAGCCGGATCGGCCGCGCCGCCGCGGGCGCGGCCATCAAGAGAAGGGCGGCGAACGCCGCGTTAGCGGCCCGGCGCAGCTGGCGCGACATTGTTTCCGGGGCCCTCCGGCACGTAGATGATCTGTCCGCTCTCGAGGCGATACGCCGTGCCGAGGCGCTCGCCGTTGCCCGTCGCCGTCTTGCCGGTCACCTTATAGGCGTCGATCTTCGTGCCTTTCTTGACGATGATTTCGCGCTGACCCTGCGCGTTGGTCTTCACCATCGTGACCTCGGTGTTCTGGTCGATGAGATCGCCCATGCGATACACCGAGAAGAGCGTGATCATGAGGCCGACGATGAAGACGACCGAGACGTCGAAGAGATTGGCGATGCCGGCCAGCGGATCTTCCTCGGGCACGTCTTCGGGCGGCGGTAGATGAAGAAATCGCTTCACAGCCGTCCCTCGCTCCCGATCTCGCCGGCGATCTCGCCGGCGATCCGTTCGGCCACGTAGCGCTGCTCTCGAATGGCCTCGTTGACCCAGTTCTGACGCATCACCGTCACCACGTACGCGACCGTGCCGGTCGCCAGCCCGATGATCGTCGTCGTGAACGCGACGACCATCTGGCCCGCCATCGCCTGCAGATTGCCGGTGGCAAGCGACGCGAGCGACGAGCCCATCGGAATGAGCGTGCCGAGCAGGCCGAGGCTCGGTCCGACTTTCACGAGCGTCCGCGACGGGTTGAGGCTGTGGCGCAGCCGCTCCTCACGCTCCATGACGAGATGTTCGAACCCGCCATGCCCAAGCGCGGCGCTGGCGCGCTGGCGATCGACGTCGGTCAGGAAGGCCCGGAGCGACGCGGGAAGCGAGCCGCGGCGCTGCGCGTCGGCATCGAGGACCGGACCGCGGCTGAGCCACGCGTCAAGGTTGAAGCCCATGCGCTCGCGGCGTCTCGCGACGAACTCGACAAGACAGCTGCCGCCCATGAACACGGCGGTGATGACGCACACCCAGAGCAGCGACATGATCGGAAACCGCAGCACCTGGCCGAGCGCGAACAATCCGTTTTCGAGAAGGGTCAGTGGATTCAACGGCGTGTCCACAGCGAATACGCCCCGCCAAGCGAGGCCGAGATCAGCATCGTCAGCATCGTCCATTCGGGCACGGCCTGCGCCACCGCCCGACTCCCTTGAAGATTCAGCGCCCCGGCTGACTGCCAGCCGGCCGTGACGCCTGGCGCCGCCGCCAGCGCGGCGGCGAAGACGATAAGCATCACCAGCGCCTCTTCGTAAATCAATGCAGGCGCGTACCGGGGACTTCGAAAACTCATCCACGCCGAGCACGCCGGAACGCCGGCCGCCAGCGGCAACGCCGCCGGGAGCGGTACGCCCTGGCTTTGAAAGAGCGCCGCCCAGACCGCCGCGACGGCCCCTGCGCACGTCGAAACGATCGCGTTCGCGAAGGCTGTCGGCCTCGCAACCCGAAAAGCCGCGCAGGCCAGGATCGCGCCGGCAATCCACGTGATGTCCGGCAGCCGGTCGGGGCGCATCAGCAACGCACCGGCGAGGAAGCCGCCCGCCAGCCCCAGGAAATTCAGACGGCTTTTCGCGGCGCCCGCCGCGAAGACCGCGCCCGCGGCGCCGCAGAGCATCCAGAGCGCGTGGAAAAAGAGAGTCACGGCCTTATTTGACGCTTTCCCCTCCGAGCGTGACCGTCACGCCCGTCCGCGCCGTCGTGGGCAGCGCGGGAAATCCAAACGACGATTCGTACTTCGAGTTCGCGAGGTTCTCGACGCTGAGATACCACTTGAGCCGCGGATGAATCTGATACGACCCGCTCAGGTCGAGCTTGGCGTACCCGGCGTCGAGATCCCGGTTCGGCAGCAGCATCGAGTTGCCGAAGTTGGCGTCGCTCAGGAACGTGCTGTCGTCCTGCTTGCCCGAGAAGTAGCCGGCAAGCGCGACCTGCGCCTTGCCCTGCGAGCAGGAAATCAGCACGCTACCGGAGTTCGTCGGCCGGCGGAACGGACGGTTGCCGATGAGCGGGGAGAACGCGCCAATCTGAATGCCGGGGAACGCCGGGTTCGTCGACGGCGCGAGTGCGCCGCCCGACAGCGACGCCCTCACCTTGGCGTCGAGATACGTATAGGAGCCGGCGACGCGTACCATCGTGCCGAGCATGGCGTCGAGCGACATCTCGGCGCCGCGGCCGTCGTACGACTGCGAGTTGACGTACGCGCCAAAGCCGGAGGCGTTGGCGGCGGCCGTCGAGACGCCGAGCTGCGGCAGGACGTTCTTGCTCACGAACTCGATCAGGTTGTCGTACGAGTTGTCGAAGTACGTGACACGCGCGCGCACGCGCCCCTGCGCGAGGCCCTGCTCGAGACCGATGTCGAAGGTCCGGGCGCGCTCAGGACCGATCGGTCCGACGCCGGGGACCGCCTTCGCGAGTGCGAAGAGCGACGACAGCTCCTGGTAGATGGCCGGAGCCTTGATGCCCTTCCCGGCATTCACTGTCACCTTGGTGTCGCCGGCGCTCGACGCGGCTGAAGGATTCCGCAGGTACAGGGCGATCGACAACCGCGGCGTGACGGCGTTGCCGAACACCGCGTTGTGCTCGACGCCCACGCCCGCGCTGGCGAACAGGCGCTGGTAGGTGCCTCGCGCCTCGACGAACGCGCCGCCGTTGTCGCGCGTGCTCTGCGATTTGGGCGCCGACGCGCCGCCCGATTGCGTAAAGCCGTCTTCGCGTTCGTAGCGGCCCCCGCCGGAGACGTCGAGGCCGGGGACGATCTCGACGCTCGTCGTGCCCATGAGCAGGTTGCGCGTCGTATGCGAATCGAACAGCGAGGGATACGTGCCGCCGAAATCGAGAATCGCGCGTCCGGTTACCGAGTACCCGTTCGCCCCGCGCAGCGTCACCGTCTGGCCCAGGTAATTGGCGCCGAAACCGAACGGGTCGAAGGGCGTGCCGCTCGGCGTGGGATTCGAATAGTGCGTGTTCTGCGCCATCGACGCAAGCCGGACCGAGGCCTGCCAGCGCCGCGCGATTTGGCTCTGTGCCGTCACACCGACGTGCGTGAAGTCGCCCTTCTGCGTCGAGTCGTCGGCGATGTTGAAGAGCGTGAATCCGTTCGGGCTGCCGTAGTCCGTGTCGGCCCGCCGGATCGTGCCGCTGAGATCCGTGTTGTTGCCGAGCATCACGCTGAAACGTCCGGCGTACGTGCCGTTCTTATAACGGTTATTGGGCGTGTCGTTGTCGGTCTTGAAGTAGGCGTACTCAGAGAAATAGTCGAACCGCTGCACGGCGCCCCCGAACGAGGCCGACGTCCGCACGGTCCCGAGGTTGCCGCCGTCAATCGAGTAGCCGAATTCCGGAATCCGCGAGCGGCCGCGCTTCGTCGTCACGCTGACGACGCCGGCCAGCGAATCCGAGCCGTACATCACGCTGTTCGATTCGCGCAGCACTTCGACACGATCCACGCCGGTCGTGGCGACCGTGGCGAAGTCGAATCCACCGCCGATGTCGTTGGCCGGCACCCCGTCGATGAGCACCTTGTTGAAGTTGGAGTTGCCGCCGCGCACGAACAGCGACGTCGTGCCGCCACGCCCCCCGGTCTGCACCACCTGGGCGCCCGGCACCAGGCGCAGCGCTTCGAGCACGTCGGCCTTTCCCAGCGCATCAAGCGTTCGGCTGTCGAGGACCGTGACCTGCGCGCCGATTTGCGACACGGGCACCTCTGTGGATGCCGCGGTCACCGTCAGTTCCTGCGACAGCGGTCCGATTTGCAGCGTGACATTCAACAGCACGCGCCCGGACGCGCCGACGAAGACGGCCTCGCTCCGGCGCGTCGAAAATCCCTGGACGCGAACTTCGACTTGGTAACGGTCGCTCGCGAGCGCGTCAAATGCATACTCGCCGCGCGCATCGCTGGTCGCCTGCTTGACTTCGGTGCCACCGCGCAGGAGCGCGACCTGGGCGCCTGAGACCGTCGCGCCCAGTGAATCGAGCACGGTGCCGCGGATCGAACCCTCGTCGGCCGCCGCCGCGAGGGGAACACCGAGTGATACCAATAGCATCGCCGCACACACGACGGCCAGCACCAGACCCCTGCGAGTCATCACAGCTATCTCCCTTGAAGTTGGGGAAACGTCAGAAAATCGTTACGAAATCAACGGGGCCGACGCTATCACGGGAATTCGGCATTCGATGCTTGGGGGCCGGTCAGTTCGTGGTCAGTGACGCGTCAGTGACCGAGGTTTGCTGGGCTTTCAGGCAGTTCGGACACAGGCAGTCGTCGTGTTGCGCCTTCAGCGCGGCGAGCGTCGCCTCGTCGAGCTTGACGTCGCGGCACCAGCAGCCGACAAGGCCGCCGCACCCGAACGTCTCGCCGCACTTCGAGCAACGCTTCTCTTTTTCGAACATATTTCGTACGGAGTGTCCGCCTTCAGGCGGACCTATTTCTGCGTGTAGACAAAATCGACGGTGACGGTCTGCCCGTCCTTCACTTCAACGGGCTTCGTCAGGGCGCCGAACGCCTCGTGCCATGCGGTGACGTTGCGCGTCCCTGCCGGCACGTTCGCAATCGCAAAGGTACCACCTTTGCCTTCGCTGACGGCGAAATACGGATGCGAGACGACGCCGACCCACGCGGTCATCCAGCGATGCACGTCGCAGCCGAGACGGAGCATCTCTTCGTCCTTCAGCGTGAGCGTCACGTCCATGCCGGCCTGCGGCGTGCTCTGATTGATGCCGTTCCGCTTGGATGAGTCGCTATGGACGTTGTGCAGCAGGTTGTCGCTGTTCTTGACGCGCAGCACCTGGCCGACGCGCGCGCCGACGACGCGCGGAACGTAAAAGCACGCGCGCTGATCGATGTCGACCGGCTGTGACGGAACGGGCGTCGCGGGAAACGTGCCTTCGACTTTCACGAAGACGTTGCCGAGCGCGTTGTCGTCGCCGACGAGGTAGATCTCGTTGACGGGGCGCTTGCCCTGATTCGCCGCCGCGCACATGGGATCCATGCCCATGCGGATCACGCGGTTGCCGGGCTCGGCGCCGGTAAACCGGATGCGTCCCTTGATGGTACCGCCGGCGGCAGATGCGGCCGCGGGCGTGAGGAGCGTCGCGGCAAGCGCGAGCGCTACGACTGCTTTTTGACGGATCCCTTTTTCAGGATGTCGGGCGTGTTGAGCGGGTACCAGTACTTCAGGTGACATTGCTCGCATGCCTCGTCAATCGTCTCGCCCGAGTCGGACAGGGCGTCCGGATCTTTCTTGTCGATCGCGGCGAGCGCCTTCACCCCCGCATCATGCAGCGCATGTGCGAACTTGATGAAGCTCGCGCGGTCGGAGTCGATGACCTGCTTGATCTCTTCGGGCCCGAGCTCGATGCCGGGATTTTCGGACTTCTCGCCGGCCTTGGCGACCAGGCGGCCGTCCATGATGAGCAGGTTCGTCCCCTCGATCAGCGCGATCGCGCGGCGGCGCGCCTGCTTCCAGTCCTCATCGGTCCGCGGACGCCGCTCTTCGGTGCCCTTCTTGGTGACGATGGTCGCGACCGACTCCCACAGGTAGTCCGCGGACGGGTCGACGACCGAATCCATGATGTCCTTGATCGTCCCCGTCGTCCGGAACTCCGCCGAGGTGTTCGTCGCGGCCGGCGCGTCAGACTTCGGCGCCGAGCACGCCGCGGCCAGAAGCATCACTCCACCGGCCGTGCACAACCACAGGAACGTTGTCGGTCTCATGCGATCAACCTCACGCGGACACACCAATTGCAGAAAGGCAGAATTTCAGATTGCAGGATTGATTGCAGGATTCGTGTGACGCGAGAAGGGCAGAACCGCAATCCTGCAATTCTGCCCTTCTGCCATCCTGCAATCGTCTAGTCGAACGTCCCGCCCCACTTCCAGCCGTCGGACGGCCGGGTAATGGTGCGCATCCGCAGCCGGTGATCTTCCGGATTGCGGCCCGGGTTGCCCGTGATGATCACGTGGTCGCCCGGCTTCAGCGTTTCGCGCGTCACGCCCTGGCGATTCAGCTGCAGGCCCGCGCCCCATTCCACGGCATACCGCACGGCGTTCCCCTGCGCGTCCTTGCCTTCGACATGGACGAACGAGTGCGGGTTGCGGAACAGGAACTGCACCAAGTCGCCTTCGACCGACTCCGTCTTGTCTTCGAAGTACGTCGCCGCGAACGAGTGGTGCGCGTACGCGGGCGCGACCGAGTAGGCCAGTGCGGCAACGAACGCCCCAGCCGTCAGCCCAAGAAGTAACGTGCGTTTCATCGAATTCCTCCGGGCCGGTGGAACCGGCCATCGTCCACCTGAAGGCGGACACTACGTTTCAGGGCAAGAAAGTAACACGGAACCATGCGAAACGTACCCATCTGGAGGCGCGACTCCCGGTCAGTGACAGGTTACTGACCGTACTTCTGGCCAGATTTTCGTCATTTGCCGCAGCCGGCGCCGCGGGTTGCCGCCGGGCGGTGTGCGTTGGGTATAATCCCCGGCTGAACATCTGGTCATCATTCCGAACTGAGGAGGCAAATCACATGCGTTTCTTCCACCGTCGCGTCGCCGTGCTGTCGGCGTGTCTGCCGATCGCCGTCGCGATCTCCGCGTGCAATCAACCGCAGCCCGCGCCTGCCGCGGCGCCTGCCCCCGCCGCCGCACCGGCCCAATCGCCGGTCGAGCGCGGCGCGGTGCTCGTGCAGGTCGGCGGTTGCCACGACTGTCACAGCCCCAAGGACAAAGGCCAGATCATCAAAGCGACGATGCTGTCGGGCCACCCGTCGTCGCTCAAGATCACGGCGCCCAACAAGGTCTCGGGGCCGTGGGTGATCGCGACCAACGACATGCTGACGACGTGGAGCGGACCGTGGGGGATCTCCTACGCCGCGAACATCACGCCGGACCCGGAAACGGGGCTCAAGAGCAGCGCCTGGTCTGAAGACGCCTTCCTCAAGGCGATGAAGACCGGCAAGCACATCGGCACGGGTCGAGACATCCTGTTGCCGATGCCGTGGTTCATGTACAAGGATCTGGCCGACGAGGATCTCAAGGCCATCTGGGCGTACCTGATGAGCATTCCGCCCGTTAAGAACGAAGTGCCTGATCCGATTCCGGCTCCCGCCGCGAAGAAGTAGGTCGTGCTGAGCGAGGGGCGCTGCAAGCGCCCCTCGCTCAGCCCACCACGCTCGGAAATATCATCAAGTACAGGTCGAGCGCCCGGCCCACCAGCACGACCGCAGCCACAACCGCCAGCACCGTGCGCGCACGCTTCGTGTCGCGACGCAGCAGCACCGCGAACGGCACGACCCAGTTGAGCAGCACGTTCAGCAGAAACAGCCCGAACCAGACGCCGTGCAGGCGCCGGAGGAAGTAGGTCGTCTCTTCAGGAATGTTCGTGTACCAGATCAGCATGTACTGGCTGAACCAGATGTACATCCAGAACGTGCTGAACGCGAACAGCAGCTTCCCGAGATCGTGCAGGTGCTCTTCGGTGAGCACGCCTCGAAGCGGCCCTTGACGCTCCAGCCACAAGGCCGCAAGGACGATCGCGGCCAGGCCGCTCAGGAAGAGACCCGCGAAGTTGTAGACGCCGAACACCGTGCTGTACCAGTGGGGCTCGAGCGACATGATCCAGTCGACGCTCGCCAGCGTGAACGTCACGCTGAACACGACGAGGAACGCGGCGGACACCGCGACCTGCCGTCGTGACACGCGCCGAAACGCGAGCGCGAACCCGGCCCAGATGACGGCGTAGGCGACAGCCCGCGCGAGAAAAAACGGCCGGGCGAGCCAGAACCGCTTGAACGCCAGCTCGCTTCCACCCGCGGCTCCAAAACCCGCGTTCGTCCACTCGTACAGCTGCGGACGCGCAACGAGCACCATCACGAGAAGCACGAGGGCGAACGGGAGTGCCCTTGCCAACGCTTCCGCCGGGCGCCGGAGCGCGTCGCTCCAGGTCGCGCCCGCCGTGTAGTGAATGGCGAGAAAGCACAAGCCCGCGAGTCCAAGCCCGACTGCGTAGTAGCTGACGAGCAGCACGCCGGCCCATATCAGATTGACGCTCATGGCTCAGCTCGGCCGCCGGAACGACCGGACGTGCAGAATCACCTTCCACCGATCATCCCGCGACAGTTGCGAGGCGTACGAGGGCATCGTGTTGATGCCGTTGGTCACGACCTGGAAGAGCTGCGCGTCGGTCTTGTCCTGCGTCTGACCGCGCCGCAACGGCGGGGGCGGCGGGAACCCATGTTTGACGACCGGTCCAACGCCGAGCGCTTTCTGGTCGTGGCATGGCTCGCAGAAGTTCTTGTAGACGACGGCGCCGCGTTCGACGGCGGTGCGATCGTTCAACGAAAAAGGATTCGGCTGCGCGAAGTCCGCGTCAACGGTCAACGGCGCCAGTCCTCTGGGAATCGTGCCGGGCACAGGCGCCCGGAGCGTCATGCCGTCGCGGAAATTCGGATTCGCCTCGAAGGCGTTGTACCTGACGCTGTGCGCCATGTCGGGGAAGAACTCGAAGTTGGGACGCGCGCCCGGACGGCGAGCCATCCAGGAGACCACATTGAGGCCGAGCGACAGCACCAGCGCGATGCCCAGGCCACGGTTCAGCCAGCGGCGACCCATCAGATCTCCCGCGCCTCGATGCGAGCGGCGTGACATCGCGCGAGCAGGCCTTCCACGGCCGCGCGGTCGAACGCCGGGCCTTCGGCCGAGACGACGAGCGCAAAACGGTCATCGGTGACGCGGCCATCGAACAACACCGGCCGGCGTCCCGGCCGGAGTCCCGTCGCCCAGATGAACGCCGCGACCGTGCCCATGCCGGCGCAGAACACCATGACTTCGAAGGCCACGGGCACGAACGCCGGCAGCGAATTCCACGGCTTGCCTCCGATGTTGATCGGCCAGCTCACGGCGGTGCTCCACCACTCAAACGCGATGGCCGCCGCCGCTCCTGCCAGGCCAAGGAGGAAGCAGACCCACGGCAGCCGCGTCGGCCGGGCCTCCATGATGCGATCCAGACCGTGGACCGCATACGGCGTGAAGACGTCGACGATGTCGAGGCCGTCGTGCCGCGCCGCGGCCGTCGCGTGCAGCAGATCCTCTTCACGTTCGAAGACGCCGACGAGCAGGGTCATTTCCGCAACACACCCTTGATCTCCGCGATGGCAATCACCGGGATGAATCGACAGAACATCAGGAAACAGAAGAAGAACAGGCCGAAGCTGCCGGCGAGCGTCGCGAGCTCCACTGAGGTCGGCCGGTACGACGCCCACGTCGACGGAAGAAAATCGCGCTCGAGCGCGCTCACGATGATGATGAACCGCTCGAACCACATGCCGACGTTGATGAACAACGCCACGACGAACACCACCGCCAGCGTGCGCCGCACGCGGGCAAACCAGAACAGCTGGGGGACGGCCACGTTGCACCCCACCATCACCCAGTAGCCCCAGGCCAGCGGCCCGAACGCGCGGTTGGCGAACGCGAACTGCTCGTGCGGGTTGCCCGAATAGAACGCGATGAAGAATTCGGTCGCGTACGCCAGGCCGACCATCCCGCTCGTGAGGAGGACGAGATAGCACATCGCGTCGATGTGACGGGCGGTGATGTAGTCCTCGAGCCTCATGGTCTTGCGCGCGACGAGCATCAGCGTGAGCACCATCGCCATGCCCGAGAAGATGGCGCCGGCCACGAAGTACGGCGGAAAGATCGTCGTGTGCCAGCCCGCAACGAC
>Ga0315281_10003247_pt1 | contig 23879 bp, 31 predicted proteins | sample YL17G07_0_MG_FD_204540 | JGI IMG/M metagenome (GOLD analysis project Ga0315281, IMG submission 204540) | Sediment microbial communities from Yellowstone Lake, YNP, Wyoming, USA - YL17G07_0 | ecosystem: Environmental > Aquatic > Freshwater > Lake > Sediment | place: USA: Wyoming | collected... | reverse complement strand
GAGCCTATTCAAATATTACAAACATAAGCTGGGGACAAGGCTCTCACACGGTTAGAGTTTACACAAACGACACGTTTGGAAATGTAAACTCAACATCAATCTCCTTCACCGTCGACACAACTCCTCCTTTAGTAACAATTTCAAATCCAACGCAAAACAACAGCAATAGTTCAAACACGGGATTTGACGTTAACTATACTGCAACAGACACTTTCACTTTAGTAGATTCCGTTTGGTACAGCAACGACACTTTCTCCGTCGCCAACAAATCCCTAGGTTCAGCAGGAACATTCACAAACATTTCAAATATAACCTGGAGCGATGGAAACCACGTTGTTACGATTTATGCAAATGACACAAATAACAATGTGAACTTCACGTCAATCTCCTTCATAATAGACACGATTTTCCCAAGTCTCAATATTACTTTCCCAACGTCAAACAACACTAACACGACAAATAATGCATTGAATATAAACTTCACAAGATCAGACATAAACTTGGCATCTTGCTGGTACTCAAATGATTCTTATGCGGTAAACATTACTTTAGCAGCATGTACAAACATAACGGGAATTATCTGGACAAGCCAGCAGCACAACCTTACAATCTGGGTAAATGATTCTGCAAATAATGTCAACAGAACTTCAATCTCATTCAACGTCAGCACCGCTGACACAATAAACCCTGATATAAATATAACTTTCCCAACGACAAACAACACTAACACAAGCAGCACTGGATACAATATTAATTACACAGCTTCCGACGTAAATCTTGCATCCGCTTGGTACAGCAACGACACTTACACAATCAACCGTTCCTTAGGTTCAGCAGGAAATCTTTTCAACATAACAAATTTAACATGGAGCCAAGGAAAACACAATGTTACAATTTACGTCAACGACACGACGGGAAATCTAAATTTCTCAACAATATCTTTCACAGTAGATTCAGTTGTTCCGGCAATAGCAATTCAAGTTCCGACGGCAAACAACACTAACACGACAGATATCTTGCAGGACATTAATTACACGACTTCAGATTTATCCGGAATTGATTCCGCATGGTATGCAAACGACACTTTCTCCGTCGCCAACAAATCCCTGGGTTCTGCAGGAGCCTATTCAAATATTACAAACATAAGCTGGGGACAAGGCTCTCACACGGTTAGAGTTTACACAAACGACACGTTTGGAAATGTAAACTCAACATCAATCTCCTTCACCGTCGACACAACTCCTCCAGCAGTTCAATTTGTTACAATAACTGAAACTAATGGTTCTACATTTGGAAGAAATTTTGTACAAGTAAATGTAACCGCCTCTGATACTGGAGTTGGATTAAGCGGAATAAATATATCTCTTTACAATACTACTGGAATAGTTCAAAGTAATTCCTCTGCAAATTCTCAGCTGTTTATTAACTTTACAAATTTACCTGCAGGAACTTATTTCTTCAATGCAACTGCAAATGATACTCTTAATAATAAAAATTCTACTGAGACAAGAACTGTTTCATTAGTTACACCAATCCTATCGATAACATTACCTGAAAATGCAACTTATATTTCTAATAAAAATCTTCCATTGAATTTCTCAGTAAGTTTCCAAGATTCCGTTTTATACAATTTAGATAATGCGGCTAACACTACAATAAATGGGAATTTAATATTTAACACTTCAGAGGGAAGTCATACGCTTAATGTTTATGCAAATAACAGCGTCGGAATAACTAATAAGAGCGTGACATTCTTTGTCAATTCAACTAAATTTGCAGTTTCTTACTCAGAATACATACAGAATGGAGCAAATACAACTAACTTTAACACTTCTTCTTATGAAGACCTTCAAAACTTAAGCGGAGTTGTTTTAGAAAATTCTCAGAGCGGAAAAATACAATTCAATAATGCAATAAATCTTACGAACGATGCAAACATAAGTGATAACTTAGTTGATTTGAATTCAAACGTAAATATTTCTAATAATAGAATTGAAATAAATTCAACAGCTCTTCCAAACCTAAATACTTCAGCGACGCTATCACTTTATAGTTTAACATTTACAACTCCGACAATTTTAAGGGATGGGAATGCTTGCCCTGCCTCAATCTGCACACAGCAAAGTTATTCTTCTGGGGTTTTGGTATTTAATGTAACTTCTTTCTCCATATATAGTGCTCAAGAAACTCCAGTTACTGCTTCGTCACAATCTTCTAGCACTGGCGGCGCTGCAGGTTCAACCGGTGCTGCGACTGTTGCTATTGCACAATGTACTACTAACAGTCAATGTGAATCTGATGAAGTCTGCTGGGATTTTAAATGCGCAAAGTTGTTTGATATAAAAATATTGAATTTTGATTCTCCAGTAACACTTGGAAGCTTCTTTAACTTCACATATTATTTGAAGGGTGCGGCAAAAATCAACAGCGACGTGCAAGTTAATTTCTGGATTCAAAGTAAGAACGGCACTATTGCAGCTTCTGGTTCGGATACCATCTATATGGGTAATTTTGAAGAGAAGACAGAAACAACAAAATTATTCTTGCCGCAGAAATTGGAATCTGGAACTTATGATTTCTTTGTTCAAGTCGTGCATCCATCATACACTGCGCAATCCCATAGAACTGTAGATATCGAAGTAAAGCAAGGCGTGGCAACAATTGGCGGCGGCTTAACTGCGCAAGTTGGAAATGTTGGAAGCGTAATATTAGTTTATACTCTGATATTGCTTGCGCTATTAATTTTAATATCAATATTCTATTTTGAAAGGAAGAGAATCGGCGGCGCATTTGAATCAGAGCAGAAATTGATTAAGAAATATAGAGTTACATTATTATCAGCTTTGCTGCTCGTTGTACTTGGACTTTTGACGTATTTCTTACATCTAATTTCTTATTTGGAAAATATCCTTAGCATAACAGTAAAACTTCCTGCGTACATCTATTACATTGCGGGAATTATAATATTAATAATCTTTTCAATAGTGGCCATAATCCGAAGGGGAATATTTGAAGAAATCAGAGAATGGAATGATAAGAGAAGAGTAAGGGAAGCTTTGAGTAAGAAATATTATTCTGGTGTTGAAAAATCCAGAGTATCGCGTGAAGGAGTAATAATTACCTCAATAGAGAAGAAGGCATCTTCTTTGATTAAGGATATTTTCAAGGGATTGTTGCATGCTTCAAAATCTAAGACGGACACACTTCACGTAACAAAAGATAAAGTAAAATCAATTGAGAAGGGAGAAGGAATTTTAAGAAGAACTGGAAATGAAGTCGCCAGAGATTTGGATGAAATTTATTATGGATTTTTAAGAACGCCGAGAATAATTAGCAGAGTTTTGAAATCTGGATTTAATAAATTAAGAGATATTGGAACTAACACGAGCGTTAATGTTGGAACAAATGTAGAGTCAACACAACTTGGAGTAAAGTCCGGAATAGAATCATCATCCGACAGATTAAGAAATCTTGGACATAAAACTGTTGAAGAATTGGCAAGGGGCGAGAGGTCTGTAAAGGGCGGAATAAAATCCTTTGAAAGTAATTTGAAAAATCTTGGCACTGAATTTGTTGAAGATTTAGGAAAAGGCGAAGAGTCGATAAAACATGGAGTAAAATCATTATTCAGAAAGGCTAAAACAACTGGTGATGAAACAACTACAAATATTGGAACAAATGTTGAAACTACAAGACGTGGAGTAAGATATAGAGTAAGAGCAACGATTGATAGGATAAAAAATCTTGAGTATGAAACTGCTGAAGAATTAGCGAAGGGTGAGAGATTCGTAAAGCATGAAGCGAGAGTTACACTTGATAAGTTAAAGAGCATGGGGGAGAATGCAAGCAAATTAGAAAACGTATACCATGATATTATAAGAACGGTTAGAAAAGATGTTGGAAAAGCCAGTGAACTTAGCAAAGAAGAAATTGGCCGCTTGAGGAATTTGATAAATTTAAGAAAAGAGTTAAGCGAAGGAAAGGACTTAACTGAAAAGAAACTGCATGGAGTTCTCAATGAAGCAATTCTTTTAAGAAATTCCGTAGACGATTCAATAAAAAAGATTAAGTCCAGAGGCATAAAAACTGCCGAGGGTGTTGAAATAATAAAGACAAAAGAATCGCCTTTGGATTTCTTCAGAAAAATAAAAAGACGCTTTGCAAATGTTGCGAAGAATGTAGTTTATCCAAGACCCCAAAGAACTACCGTTGAAGATTTGATTGATAGAGCAAGAAGAATGGATGAAGGGAAGAAGGGAGGAAATATAATTGGACAATTAATTGAGAAGGCAAGAGAAATAGGTTCGCAAGGCGTTGAGGATATTGGAAGTGTAGAGGACTTGATAGAAAAAGCCAGAGATTTGGATGAGAAAAAGAAAAGAAGAAGCGGCAATTGGGAAACTTATTAATTCTCTAAAAATAATAAAATATAAAAAGAAACGATTTTAAGTTAATGCGTTCTAGAGGTGCTTATGAATACTAAAAACACACTGACAGTTTTACTATCAGTGATTATTTTATTAGGTGTTTTTGGTTTTGTTGTATCTGCAACTGGTTCTTCAGATTCAAGCGGAAAAACTATTTTGACAATTAGAATACTTGATTTTGAATCCCCGGCGAAATTGGGAGATTTCTTAAATTTCAAATATTACCTAAGAGATGTTTCTGGAATAAATAATAACGCTGCAGTTAATTTCAACATAGAAAAAGATGGAAAAACAATATCTTCTGGTTCTGATACGGTTTATTTAAGCGATGTTCAAAATAAAACACTCAATACTAAGGTTTTTCTCCCATCCAGCATAAAATCTGGAATTTATAATTTGAATATTGAGATAAACTATCAAGGATATGCTGCAAAATCATATAGAACATTTGAGATAGTTGTTTAAAATGGACTTGCAACGATAGATGAAAATGGCAACAATAATACAAAATTAAACCTCTTTATTATTATCCCTTTAATTTTGCTGATAATTTTTAATTTGCTTCTTATATTTTATCCAGAAAAAAGAAAGATAAAAAAAATCTTGGCTAAAGAAGAGAAATTCGCAGAAAGAAATAAATCGTCTCTTTTGTCATTAAGCTTGCTTTTGATTTTTGGAATATTAATATATTATCTAAACATAAGCAATTCACTTTCCAATAACGTAGCTTATTTTTATTATGCATCTCTTGGGATTTTATTATTGATAATTTTCATTAAGATGGGTTTTATTAAATATGTTCTTAAGAAATTTAAATAAATCTTCACAAAGCAAACATAAAAAATCTCTTTCAAAAACCCTTAAAAACTCCAACTTCAATTTAGTTCTATGAATAATATTCCAGAATTAAACGTTGGCGTTGTAGGACACATAGATCACGGTAAAACAACACTTCTTAGCAAACTTACTGGAAAGTTTACAGACACGCATTCTGAGGAATTGAAAAGAGGAATTACAATAAAATTGGGATATGCTGACATGACGATTTACAAATGTCCTGAAGGTTTTACAAATAAAAAAACAGAAGATAAGAAATGCGTTCCTTACAGATATATTAGTTTTGTCGACGCTCCGGGACACGAGATGCTCATGGCGACAATGCTTTCTGGCGCTGCAATAATTGATGCTGCGATTCTTGTCATAGCTGCAAATGAAGGAATAAAACCACAAACACAGGAGCATTTTACTGCATTGCAGGCAAAGAAAATAAAAAATATAATAATTGTGCAGAATAAAATTGATTTGGTTACAAAAGAAAGAGCAATGGAAAGCTACAAAGAAATAAAAAATTTTGTCAAGGGAACAATTGCGGAGAATGCAAAAATTATTCCCGTTTCAACATTGCAGGAAATAAATATCGACAAGATAATCGATGAACTTGCAAAACTTGAAATTCCAGAAAGAGATTTAAAATCTGATCCAATTTTTCTTGTTGCAAGAAGTTTTGATATAAATAGGCCCGGAACAGAAATTGGAAATTTAAAGGGTGGAGTTTTAGGTGGTGCTTTGAAAAAAGGAAAATTAAAAGTTGGCGACATAATTGAAATAAAACCTGGTTTGATAATAAAAAAAGGAAATCAACAAACTTACAAAACAATAAAAACGAAAATTTTATCTTTGTATAAAGGAAATAGCAGCGTTGAAGAAGTTTCTCCCGGAGCAAGCATTTCCATTGAAACGGAACTTGATCCTTTTATGACGAAGACAGATTCTTTGACAGGATGCATTGTTTCAAGAGAAAATGTTCTTCCGGAAATAAGCCATAAGATTAAAATAAAAACTAAATTATTTAATGAGGTTTTAGGAATAGAAGAGCGAAAGAAAATAGAACCAATAAAAATGAAAGAAATGCTAATGCTTAGCGTTAATACGACGATAAGTGTTGGAACTGTTGAAAGAATCAAGGGAGATGAAGTTGAATTAAATTTGAACATTCCCGTGGTTGCACTTAAAGGAGATAATCTTGGACTTGCTAGAAATATTTTAGGACACTGGAGATTAATTGGCTGGGGGGAAATCATATGATTTCCCTAACGTCTGCCGTGCCGTCAGCTGAGGGTGAAATTGAATGACTGAAAATCAAAAAATAGTTTCTTTGAATGAATGGAAAGGAGTAAAATTAAATGAATTGGAATCTTTTCTTCCAAAGAATTGGAATAATTTAGAAGATTTTTTAGGTTATTGTGAAATTCATAGCGAAACTCAGAGAGCACTTTTTCATATAGAACAAATTACTGCTTTGTATAAAATGGCAGGATATCCAATTGATGATCTTCCGGATGAAATATCTGGCAAAACTATGGGAAATTTTTATCCTCTTCATTCTGATTACATGAAACCCTTTATTGAAATAATTAGAAATAGAAAAAGCTCAATTGAAATAAAACCAGAAACGGCTGGGTAAAAAATAAGAGGTGATATGGCAGCGATATTTTCTCATTCAAGATTAAGTTCATTTGAGCAATGCAAATTGAAATATAAATTCAGGTATATTGATAAAATAATTCCTGATGTTGAGAAAACTATTGAATCTCATTTGGGAAGCAGCGTTCACTCTGCATTGGAATGGCTTTATACCCAAGTTAAATCCGGCAAAATTCCAAGCATTGACGATGTCATAATAACTTATTCAACAATTTGGAGAGATGAATACGAGGATGGAACCACGATAGTAAAAAAAGGATTTACGCAGGAGCATTATTTTAACAGAGGCATACGGTTTTTAATAGACTACTATACGGAACACAAGCCTTTTGACGATAACACTATTGATGTTGAAAGGGAAATAGAAATTAATTTGGATGAATCTGGAAATTACAAAATACGCGGTTTTATTGACAGGCTGGCGTATAATTTAAAGACTGAAGAATATGAAGTCCATGATTACAAAACTTCTGCGACGTTTCCTTCGGAAGAAGCCATAGAAAATGACAGGCAACTTGCGCTTTATTCAATTGCAATAAAGGAGACTTTTGGAAAAGAAAAAACTGTTAGACTGATATGGCATTATCTTTCTTTTAATAAAAAAATACACTCGACGAGAACTGACGTGCAACTTGAACAGCTTAAAGAGGAAACTATAAAATTAATAAAAGAAATAGAGTCGACGCAAAATTTTCCACCAAACAAAACAACTTTATGTCATTGGTGTGAATACAAAAATATTTGCCCTATCTGGGGAAATAAACCTCCAGAGAAACAAATGAGGTTAAATGAGTTTTAGTTTGTTTCTGCGTTTCCCTCGTAAACTCGGTAAAGGAAAACAAATGAAATTAGGAGATTTTAGATGAAAAACAAATTAGAAAAAATCATAATAGAAACCATTTCAATGATGCCAAGAAGCATTGAAGAATTTTATAATTTGGGAAATAGGATTGTTTATCATCCAATTGCATTGTTGTTTTATTAAATTTCTTCCAAATCTTGAACTTTTATCAAATCAGTTACCGTATCTCCCTGTTGGAGCTTTACTATTCTGACTCCTTGCGCTGCACGTCCCATTATTCTTATGTTATCCAGCGTTGTTCTTATGACAATTCCCTTAGCAGTTGTTATTATTATTCCATCCTTGTCGTTTACTGAAATTGTTGTGACAACATCTCCAGTTTTTTCCGAGACTTTGACATTGATTACACCCTTTCCACCACGCGCAGTTTTCCTATAATCATTTACTGCAGTCCTTTTTCCAAATCCGTTCTTAGTTATTGTTAAAACAGCTTCTGTCCTTAGAATTTCAAGGCTTACTAATTCATCATCTGGAGAAAGCTTTATTCCAGTAACACCGTAACTTCCTCTTCCGCTGTCTCTTATATCGTCGCTGCTGAATCTTACGGCTTGCCCTTTCTTCGATGCAAGAAGAACTTCCTGCCCTTTCTGAACAACATCTACGCCAACTAATGAATCTGATTCGTCTTCAGGAAGATTTATTGCCTTTATTCCAGAAGCTCTTGGATTTGAGAAATTTTTCAATGAAGTTCTTTTTACAATTCCCTTCTTTGTAGCCATAAATAAATGGTCGTCAAAATTTTTTATTGAAATTACATTTGTTATTTTTTCATTCTTCAAACTAAGGAGATTGACTATGGCTTTTCCCTTTCCATATTTTTCAGCTTCCGGAATTTCGTAAGTCTTTAACCACAAAACTCTTCCTCTGCTTGTGAAGAAGATAAGATAGTCATGAGTTGAACATGTTATTATTTGCTTTACGAAATCACCCATTGCCAAGTTGCTTCCTATGACTCCGCGTCCGCCGCGCTTTTGCTCTTTGTATGATTTTACATCTATTCTTTTTGTGTAACCCTTGTCAGTTATTGTCACAACAACTTCTTTTTTCTGGACCAAGTCTTTTTCGGAAATTTCTGAAATCCTCTGCAGCACTTGCGTTTTTCTTTCGTCGCCATATTTTTTCTTTAATTCTAAAATGTCTTTTGAAATAAGACCTAGGACTTCTTTTATGTTGGATAATATTTTCTCAAACTCTGCAATTTCTTCTTTAAGCTCTTCATGTTCTTTTTTTAGCTTGTCATGTTCTAACGAAGTTAATTGCTGAAGCTTTGTATCTAAAACTGCTTGAGCCTGTTTTTTCGTTAAGTCAAATTTTTTAATAAGTTCTTCAAGAGCTTCAGATGTGGACTTTGATTTTTTAATCAGAGAAATAATTTCATCGATATTTTTCAAAGCAATCAACAATCCTGAAACAATTTCCTGTCTTTCTTTAGCTTTTTTTAATTCAAATTTTGTTCTCTCGGTGATTATTATTTTTCTATGTTTTACATATTCTTCAATTGCTTCTTTAATGTTAAGAACACGCGGCTGTCCATTTACAAGCGCAAGGAAATTGACACTGAACGAATCTTGCAGTCTCGTGAATTTATGCAATGAATTTATAACAAATTTTGAGTTGGCATTTTTTCTCAATTCTAGAACAATCCTGATTTTTCCCTTTGCAGATTCGTCCCTTAAATCAGAAATATCATTTAGCTTTTTGTCTTGGACAAGTTTTGCTATCTGTTCTATCAAAGTTGTTTTGTTAAGCATATAGGGAATTTCAGTTATCACAACTAAATCTTTATTTTTCACAGTTTCAGTTGTTACTCTTCCCCTAATTGTAAGTTTTCCTCTTCCCGTTTTGTAGAGTTCAAGCATGTCTCCATTTACTGTTCCGCCAGTTGGAAAATCCGGACCTTGAATTATTTTGCATAAATCTTCAATGGAAACTTCCGGCTTTTTTATGCATTCAATAATTGCATCGCAAATTTCTGTTAAATTGTGCGGTGGAATATTAGTAGCCATACCGACGGCAATACCTGTTGCCCCGTTGATAATTAAATTTGGAATTTTTCCCGGAAGCAATGTTGGCTCTTTTAATGAATTATCAAAATTTGTCGTGAATTCAACTGTTTCTTTTTCAAGGTCTTCTAAAAGTTCTTCTGCAATAGGATTAAGTCTCGCTTCAGTATATCTGTAAGCTGCTGGCGGATCTCCGTCAATGCTACCAAAATTTCCTTGTCCGAAAACTAATGGATAACGTAATGAGAAATCTTGGGCCATTCTTACCATTGCGTCGTAAACTGCGACATCTCCGTGAGGATGATATTTACCTATAACATCTCCTACAACTCTTGCGGATTTTTTCGTTTGCGTTCCAGGCCTTAATCCCATTTGATGCATAACATAAAGGATTCTTCTCTGAACTGGTTTCAATCCATCTTCAATTGCCGGAATTGCACGAGAAACAATTACTGACATCGCATAATCAAGATATGCCTTTTTCATTTCTTCAGAAATTTCTGTGTTGATTACGCCCTTATCTTCAGAAAGTTTTTTTTGTTCTTCGTCTGTCATTTTGTGTGCCTCCAATCGATAAATTCATCGAGTGCTTTTGAAATGATTTTCTGTTTATTTTGCTTAGAATTAATAATTAAATAAATTTCTTTGTCAAAATAAATTATGTCTACAGAGTAATTCTTGTTATTGAAATTGTAAATTTTATTAATATATTTCTTAATATTATCTTCTTTATCAGAAATAGGTTCTCCTTCACTCCAAGGTCTACCATGTCCCGAAATATTAATATCTTCTTCTTCAAAGCCTAATTTCCATAAAAATTTTCTTAAAATATCAAAAAACTTTTGTTCTTTAGGAAAACCAAATTCACTTCTATAGGGATATTTGCTTATGCTCAAAAGTATAATTTTTTCGCTCATATTACTTCTTCTCCTCTTTCGTCAAGATATTTCATAAATTGTTCTTCACTCATTTCATCTTCTTTCACATCTCTACCAACCCAACCACATTTTTTACACTCCCATTCTCCCTTGCCTTTACCTTCGTCAAAACCCAAAACGACAGAGACTTCATCACTTTTGCATTCAGGACATCTTCTAACTTTGAAAATTTTTCCCGCTGGTTTTTTCTTTTTGATTCCTTTGGCTTTTTCATAATCTCCCTCGGAATCAAATCCTTCAAGTACCCAGTCTGGCGTTTTTAGTTTTCCCATTAATGGATTCCCCCATGTTCTTGACTTAAATCATATTCAAAATGGTCAAGAGAGGAAGATTTTATCAAGATATTTTCATCTGCTAACTTATCAAGGCAATATTGGAGTACATTTATGTCATCTTCAGTTAGTTTAAAATATTCAATCAAATCTGTTAATATTACATCATAGTGCGGTTTTTTGAAATAATCGATTATTTCTTTTTTAAAATCCTGAATTCCAACTACAAGTGTATTATTCCCCGATTTAACTCTCCTAATTATTTTTCCCATTACTGTTTGCTCCACATTTGTGTCTTAGTGTCAAAGGTATAATTTCCATTAGGACATTGGTATTTTGAACATTCTTTTAGGACATTCGTAAAGGTTTTTCTTACATTGTCAACGCAGATGTCTTTATTGAGCACAAATCCGTCTTGACATGCAAGCTTATCTCTTTCAAGACATTTACAACTATCTGGAAAATAGCTTTCAAGTGTTTTTTGTTTTTCTTGCTCTTTTATTGCATTTGTAGTCTTAACGTAGTTTCCAATGAAAAATGCCGCTACTCCGACGATTATTAAAACTGCTAGAATTAAACTCCATTTTTTAATATTGAAATTTTTTTTATCTGTTTTTTTTATTTTCGCCATTTTATTTGATTCTCCCATAATCATCTTCATATCTTATAATATCGTCTTCATCAACAATTCCTGTTGATATCTCTAAAAAAGTTAATCCATTATTTCCTGCAATAGCTCTATGTTTTTTTCCTTTAGCTATATAAAAGTCGTCGCCCATATAAGCTTTTTTTTCTAAGCCGTCTATTATTATATTTCCATCCCCATTAAGTATTAACCAAAATTCATCTCTAAGATTATGGGATTGGTAGCTTAATTTTTGTTTTGGATTAATTTCAATAATCTTAGTTTTTCCCACGACAGTATAATTTCCCCAAGGTCTCACAGTTTCTTCTGCCATTTTATTAGATGTCAAGATTTGCCTCCTTTGCATTTTCAGATATGAATGTTTTTCTTGCTTGAACGTCATCTCCCATCAACATTGAAAATGTTCTATCTGCTTCCAATGCATCTTCAATAAATATTTTTTTTATTTTTCTTGTTTTTGGATTCATTGTAGTTTCCCACAATTGCTCCGAGCTCATTTCCCCAAGTCCCTTAAATCTTGTAACAACAGCATTTCCAATCTTCTCAATATCTTTTTTTAACTCTTCATCAGTATAAACATAAAAATCTTTTTGTCCCTTTCTTATTCTATACAACGGCGGAAGTGCGACAAATATATTTCCGTTTTCAATTAATTTAGGCATGAATCTGAAGAAAAATGTGAGAAGCAATGTTTTTATGTGTTCTCCGTCGACATCTGCATCAGTCATTATTATCACCTTGTCATATCTCAATTTTTCAATATTGAATTGTTCTCCGACGCTTGTTCCAATTGCAGTTATTAAATTAGTTATTTCCTCGCTTGAAAGCGTTTTAGAAGGATTTGATTTTTCAACATTCAATATTTTTCCCTTTAGCGGAAGTATTGCCTGATCTTCTTTATTTCTTGCCTGTTTTGCGGAACCTCCAGCAGATTCACCCTCGACAATGTATATCTCCGTATCAGAAGATTTCCTAGAACAGTCGGCAAGTTTTCCCGGCAATCCTCCGAGGGAAAATATATTTTTTCTTCTGACTAAATCTTTTGCTTTTTTAGCAGCAAGTCTCGCCTTTGCCGCATCCAATGCTTTTGCAACAATCTTCTTGGCGTTTATTGGATTCTCTTCGAAGATTTGCGTAAGAGAAGATGTAACAACAGAATCGACAAGCCCTTTGACTTCTGAATTTCCAAGTTTTGTTTTTGTTTGTCCCTCAAACTGCGGTTCTGGTATTTTTATGCTGATAATTGCAGTCAAACCTTCTCTAATATCATCTCCAGTAAGGGTGTCGTTTTTTAGCATCCCTGTTTTTTTTGCGTAATCATTTATCACCCTTGTTAGCGCTGTTTTGAAACCAGAAACATGCGTTCCACCTTCAACAGTATTTATGATATTTACAAAGCCGAAAATATTTTCGTTATAGCTGCTGTTATATTGGATTGCTATTTCGATAAGAGTATCCTTTACCTCTCTTTTGAAATAAATTGGCTTGTGCAAAACTTCTTTTGATTCGTTGACCCATTTTACGAATTCAATTAAACCACCAGAATAAAAGAAATCTATTTTCTTGTTTTTTGTTTCGTCGAAAAGCGTGATTCTCAATCCAGCGTTTAAAAATGCAATTTCTCTGAATCTTGTTTCAAGAACAGAATAGTCAAATTTTACTGTTGAAAAAATTTCATCGTCTGGCCAGAATGTTACTGTTGTTCCAGTTTCATTTTTTTCACATGTTCCAACAACAGTTAATTTTGTTTTGGGATCCCCGCGAGAATATTCTTGCCTATGAATTTTTCCGTCTCTTTTTACTTCAACTATTAATTTTTTTGATAATGCATTTACAACTGAAACACCAACACCATGCAAACCACCGGAAACCTTGTAAGAATCCTTGTCAAATTTACCGCCTGCATGAAGTTTTGTCAATGCAACTTGAACTGCGGGAATTTTTAATTGTGGATGATTTTCAACTGGAATTCCACGACCATCGTCCTCTACAGAGACAGAACCATCTTCTTTGATGATAACTTTTATGTTTTTGCAATATCCTGCAAGCGCTTCGTCAACAGAGTTATCAACGACTTCATAAACTAAATGATGCAGTCCGTCTTTTCCAGTTGAACCAATGTACATTGCAGGCCTCTTTCTTACTCCTTCGAGACCTTCTAGAACCTTAATCGATTCTGCATCGTAATTTCCCTGTGCCATTTTATTTGTAGAATTTCACCCTATTTTCTACTGAAGAAAATTTAATTTAAAAACCTTGCCTATCAAATTTAAGGTCTTTACGACGAGAAAAGCCAAAATTTGAAATAAGCAACTTTTGTGTGTTAAAATTATATTAATTACAATTTTGTCCATTTGTCACTATTATCAGATAGTAACTAATAGAAATATTTATAAAGTTTCATAGTATTTAGTTTTCATGGAAACTAATACTTACACAGTATATAGAAATGAAAACCTTAACATGGAATGCCCTTATTTTAGCAAAGGCTGCGATAATGGACTTGCCGAATGTGATAAGGGTGACGGGATGTGTCATGGTGATGAAAATCTGATTCTTTGCAGAACATACAGAGACTTGAAAAAATTGGATTTGATTAAAGACCAAGTTGAAAGAAAAACTGTGGAGAGAAAGAGAAATATACTTTCTTTATTAACTGGTAATATCCGAGTCAGACAAGAAGCAAGCAGACAGTAATTCTAGAGGTTATTTTTATAAAGATGAGTCGCGTTTAATATTAAACAAAATGGTAGCGGATTTCATTGCCGATAATATAATACTTTCTGAATATCTTTACAATGTTATTTGCAATAATAGTTTTGATGATTCTAATTTGGCTTATGGCGATATCATGATTGTTGAAACTGATTTTGCCGAGAGCAGATTGATAAGACCACTTTGCCCTAAAATAGGGGGAATAAGGTATACGCATTTTGTTTTGAAAACAGAAAAGAATTATGCAGAAGGTCTTGATTTGGATGGACGAATAAAATATGACTTGCGCAATATTCCGTATGAATGGAAAAGTTTTCTTGTTTTCAGACATAACGAAATCAATGATGAAAAGAGAAAAGATTTTAAGAGAATTAATGAAGGACTCTCAGACGTTTATGATTTGGGCGCGGCTTGGAAAATGCTTGCGATGAGAATCAAAGGCAAGAAACCAAATTTAGAAGATCTTTCACTACCTGATAAATTTATGTGCACTTCAAGACTGGCAAATATTTATCATTTGCTTGAAATGCCGATTTCAGAAGAAGTTCATTGGAGCCAAACCGAAATGATTCATGTTGCCAATAGTGGACATTTCAAGAAAGTAGATTCGTGGAAAAGAAAATAGTTTATGTTGTTATTTGTACGTAGTAACAATATAGAAATATTTATAAAGTTTAAATTTATGGGAAAATTATGAAAAACTTAACAAAAGGATTGACAAATCTTTTAATTGGGGCGAGCGCATTGGGCTTAGTTGGGAATGCAATTATTCCTGAAACGGCTGTGGCTTGCGGAAACGGAAAAACTAAAAGAACGGTATTGGACGCATTAATGCCGATTGTAAAAAATCCTGAAGTGATAAAAACAGATGCTGATGGAAAAATTTATGTAAGATTTAGTTCCGATTTAAAATCAATAAATGACATTTCTTTGAATCCTGAAAATTATGATTTAAAACCTTCTGATGGATTGGAACCCGTTTATCAGACATTAGATGAGATAATGAGAAATCTTGAGGCAGATACTAAATATATTGTTGAAATTGATGCAAGAACAGAATTGATAAAAGGAAACATTTCAAATGTTTATTCAATAAAAGGAAAAAAGCTTGACGGCTATTCTGGATTTAGATGCCTTGGAAGTCCATTAAGATTTGCGGAAAAATAAAATGAAAAATTTAATAAGAAAATTAATTACAGGAACGGCTTTAATTGGAGCTTTGGCTGGTTGTTCCAGCAATTCTGTAAATTATTCTGAACAAAGTAAAACTAATCCAGCAGAAATATATTCGAGTCCAACAGTAAGATATGATTCCGGATTTGAAGTAGTTGGCAGAAGCGGAAATGTTGATGAAACAAAACCCATTTTTAAAAAAGATTCTAATTTGTATGTTGTTGGTTTTGGCAAACCCAGTCATACCGAAGTTGGCGCAAGAATTAGCGCATCAATGAACGCTCTTAATAACATGAACAAATTAACGGGGAAAAATAATTTAAAAAAATTTTATTGCCCTGATTGGGAAATTATAAAACTTAAGGATAAAAAAATTGGCCAACTTTATGTTGTAGAAGCGCTTTGCAAAATTCCCTTGGAAAATTATCAAGAAAGCGAAACAAGATGAAAACGCTGAAAAAACTTTTTTTGGGAATTGGAATTATCGGGCTTACTCATGTGGTAATGCAGATGTTGACCAAGATTATTCTTTTAACCTTGACGGATTAATTGATTGGCAAAAACCAATATTTGCAAAATCTAGAGAATATTGGGGAATTGATACGAGAGAAAATCGTTCATCTGAAAATCGGGCGTTTCTTGGATATCTTAAAGATGCAACAAGAGTTGCTGAAACAAGAACAAACCGTCATGAAATCTGCGATCTTCTTGGAAATTGCAAGAGATGGAAAGAATTTGAAATAGTTTTTAGTGAAAATGCAAATTGGCAAGATTGTTCTGGAACAACTTCAGGAATAGATTTTTTAAAAGTATACGAGCACGAAGACGGGCATGTTCTTGGATATGGACATTCTCAGGATAAAAATAATATAATGTATGCCATAGCACATTCTTGCGGAGAAATTAATCAGTAATTCAATTTGTCAACCAAAATATAAAATTATTCTTTTTTATCTTTTGTAACCCATCTGACTTTTCTACGATTCATCAACATATTTTTTCTGCATTTTGAAGAACACAAATAATTAATGTTTCCCTTGTTTGTAACAACAGTTAATCCATTTGGAAATTCATAGGTTTTTCCGCAGTAAACACACTTAGGCATTTTGAATATTTCCCCTATTTGATTTAGTGTTGATAATTTCTATGTGATAAGTTTCATCTAATTTTCTACCATTTCCTATTACATCAACAAGATATCCTCTTTTGGAAAAAAAATCTCTTATTATTCCCATTTCTGCCTTTTGGACAAAACTTTTTCTAAATATACCTTCCTTTACAAGTTGCATTTCCATTGATTCCAAAGAACCTGAATTTGGAAAATAATTTTCTTCTAACATCTTATGTGTACGCTCCCTTAGAAACTTTTGATTTTATTTTTCTTGCTTCAATTTCAGTTTCTCTAAGCATTAAAAAATCTCCAGGTCTTATTGGGCCCTTGACGTTTCTTCTCATAACACGTCCCTTGTCTCTTCCTTCCTGAACAAGGCATCTGACTTGTGTTATCTCCCCCCTAAAACCAGTTCTTCCAATAATTTCTTCAACCAATGCTGGAACTGCTTCTCCGACTATTTTTTCAGAGCCTCTTGTTCTGGCTTGCCTTTCTTGCTGTTGAGGTTTTGGCTGTTTCATTTTATAGAATCAATATCTTTTTTGGCGTCGCCGGCTTCAATTACAGCGACGGAAGATGTAGAAACAGGAACTCCAGCAGCAATTCCGAGCTTTTGCTTGCTGTCAACTTCTTTGCAAGGAATTTTTTTCTCTCTGCAGAGGAGAGGAATATGCTGAATTATTTCTTTTGGCTCGACGTCAGAAGCGTAAACGACAAATTTTGCAACTCCTCTTTCAATCGCCTTTGTAACTTCGTTTGTGCCTTTGTCTATCTTTCCGGTTTTTCTTGCCTTCTCGATTATTGAATATGCGTCTGCCATTTTGTTTTCTACCTAGAACAAGCAAGCAGTGGAAAATTTTAGAAACAAAATTTTCCTCACGAAGGCTCGTTCATCGGATAATTTATTGAGAGAAATTCGCTTTTTAAAGTTTTCTTGTTTGTTAATCTTCTAATATGTCCTTTAATTTTTCCTTATAAAATTCTTCCATCTTAATTTTTGATTCAAATCTTTCCTTATACCAGTTGAATGTTCTTTTTATTCCATCTTCTATGCTGACTTTTGGTTCGAAACCCTTTCTTTTTAATTCATTTATATCCAGACTGACTTCTTGCGGTTGCGCTGTTTCAGGAGGATAAAATTTTCTTGAACCTTTACCTGCAAGATTTATTATTAAATCTGCGATATAACTAATTTTCACACTTCTTCCACTGGAAATATTATATTCTTTGTTGATTTCATTCATAGTCATCAAAAAGCCGTCAACAAAATCTTCAACATATGTAAAATCCAGAGTTTTATTTTCATCGCCGAATATTTTTAATTCTTCTCCCCTTAGTGCATTTAGAATCCATAAATGAACAAGCCTTTTTGTCCTGTCATTGAAAGGTCCGTAAACTGTCGATGGCCTTATTATCACATAATCAATTCCATAACATTGAGCGTATCCCTTAACTAATTCTTCTCCGTACATTTTACTGGCAGTATACGGATTTTTTCTTTGCTTAAAATTCTTGAAGAGCTTGTGAAAATTATTTTTTTTATCTCATTTTTCTGCAGAATTCTAAAACTTTGAAAGTTCCCAAGACATTATTCTCAAATGCCGTATCTGGATTTTCAACTGTTTTGTTTATCTCGCAAAAAGAGGCAAGATGTATCATTACGTCCGCCTTTTCATTTAACTTGAAATTTTCAATATCAATTATATCATTTCCATCTCTTTTATCAATTAGCAAAAGAGAAACATCTCCTCTTTGTTTTAATCTTTCAAGTAAAAAAGAACCTATTAGGCCTTTGTGGCCAGTCATTACGAACCTCATAATTTTTTTGTTGAAATTGATATAAATACTTTATGAAGATTTAATACAGATATTTATTTCCAGATTATTTCTACTTCGTCGGTTCTTTGACGAGGTTTTATGTCAAGCTCTTCCGCTTTTTTTCCCGAAAATTTTATTCCTGCTTTGAACATTATCTCTCCAAGAAATGCAATCATAGCACCGTTGTCAACCAGAAGACTTTTATCCGGAACAAAAAATTTAGCTTTTCTTTCTTTGCACATTATTCTGCACATTTCTTGCAATCTTTGATTGCAACCAACCCCACCACCTAGAAGCAATTCTTTTTTTCCAGTATGAGCCATCGCTCTTTCAGCTGTTTCAACAAGCATTGCGAAAATCGTTTCTTGCATTGAGTAAGCCAAATCTTCTTTGCTATATTTTTTACTTTCAAATTTTTGATTTAAGTTTGTTAAAATTCCAGACAGAGCAATATCCATGCCCTTGACTTTGTATGGAAGTTCAATATAATTATTGCTTTTTTTTGCAAGCTCTTCAATCTTTGGACCTCCGGGAAAACCCATTCCAAGGCTTCTTGCAAAATTATCTATGAAATTACCGACGCCAATGTCCAAAGTCTCCCCAAAAATTCTGAATTTTCCAGATGCATAAGCAATTATCTGAGTATTTGCTCCAGAAGTATAAAGCATCAGCGGATTTTTCGCTCCCGTTATTCTGCCAATTTCCAGATGAGCAATACAATGGTTTACTTGGACGAGAGGTTTTTTTAATTTTCTTGAAAGTTCTTTTGCAAATTTTATTCCCACGAGCAGACAAGGAGACAACCCCGGACCTTGTGAAAATGAAATTGCGTCGATTTCACTTTCTTTAATCTTTGCAACATTTAAGGCTTCATTGAAAATTTTTTCTTTATTCGATTCATGATGCTTCGCAGCTTCAATCGGAATTATTCCGCCGTTTTCAGTAATGTAAGTTTTTTTTATATTTGCGATTACTTTTCCATTTTTGACAATTCCGACTCCAAATGTGTGCGCTGTTGATTCAATTCCAAGAATAATCATATTCTCTGAATTTGATTTATGTTTATAAAATTAGCTGTAGAATTTTTAATAAAAAATAATAAAAAAATAATAAAAAATTGTTATTTATCTTTTCTTTTTCTTTGAACTTTTCTTCTTTCTTCCGCCTCTAGCCATAACTGCTTCACATATGTTTCCTTTTCCGTCGACATAGTAAAGATGTCCTGGCTTTCTTTTTACAATAAGCTTGTGGATTATTTTTCCCATCTTAGACCTCCTTTTTGATTTTAAAAATAATCGTTTTATCTATTTAAATCTTTCTTTTTACCGACGGAGGAGAGATTTAACATCTTTTTTACCGACGAAGAAATTAAAAAATTTAATGTTTTTGCTATTCAACGGAATTTCAACTATCGACGAGAACGGCTTTTTTGAATCTATTTTAAATTGAAAGGGTTTTGCTATTCTAAAATCAACAACTCTTTTTTTATCATCAAGCCATAAAACCAAAAAAGGAAAAAAAACAAAGAAAGCAGTAAGAGATGGATTTTTTGAGACTCTTTCAAAAAAGAGATTGGGTGCGTTTCTCGTTCTCAAAATTAATCCGGTGCTGTAAATAGAAACCCCTTTAACGGGAATTTCAATTTTTTTTTTCTTAAAATAGATTTTCATTTTTTGAAATTTTCGTACTGTTTATAGAAAAAATTTATGTTCTTATCACAAACCCAATCATGGTGCTTAAAACCTCCGCCGAAAGATTTTGGAATATGCATTAACTCATGGATTATTGTTTTGGTTCTTTCTCTTTCATCCATTTTGTCAAATCTTTCAGAGATAAATTCCAAAGCATAATGAGCTTTAACTCCGACTGCTTTTTGCATTAATTTTCCAAGAGCATGACATCGCGCGATTGTCCCTCTCGAAGAACTTCCATAACTTCTGAAATATTTTACTCTCTCTAAAATTATATGTGGAAACATTAACTTTGACATTTCTTCAGCTATAATTTGGATGTCTGGGGCTGGTTCGTATTTCATTGCGAGGACACCAAAGACAAAGTAAATCCTAACAGATTTAACATCGGCGGTTTCCTTCGCTTAACCTTCCCTTTATTTAATTTCATATTATCTCAACTGTTTTATTCTTTGATGTGAAGCCAGATTTAATTTTTAAGGATTTCCTGAAATGTTTTGTCAGTAATTTTATTAGTTCAACGTTTGCTTTATTATTTTCTGGTGGAGATTTTAATCTAACAATATAGATTCCATTTTCTTCTTTAACTTCTTGTTTTTTTGAATTTGGCTTTACCTTTACCTTTATTATCAATTATCTGTCCTCTGGTTTTTTCCAAGGACGTCCAAGAGCAGAATAAATTTCTCTTTCCGTTTTTCCAGCAACTTTTTTTTCATTTCTGAAAAGTCCGTATTGATTTAGTTTGAAACCCTTTCTTTTTGCAACCATTCTTAATCCGATTTCAGAACCTTTTTTGCTTGAGTATGCTAGTAGGGTTGCACCCCATTCTTCGGGAATTGTGTAATATAATTCTGTCCTAACGCCGTCAATTTTAAAGACAGATTCTTTTTCTCCACCTTGAATAAATTTACCTTTCTTGCTCATAAGATTTATAATTTTATTTTTATCTTTTGGAATTAGAACAATATCAATATCTACTGGATTTTGTGAATTTCTTCTTATGCTTCCAGCAACTTGAATCTTTTTTGAATACGGTTTTAAAAAATTAATTATTTTTTTTGATAATTTTATAACAAAGCTTCCCTCTCTTGTTACAACTCTTTTTCCGCCTTTCATCACAATTCTTTTCATAAGATAAAATACTGCGAAGAATTTATAATTATTTCGTAATTATCTCCAAGGCATCCCGATTTTTTAATTCGTATGCTTTTCCAAGCGCTTTTTTGCTTCTTGCGTCAATAGCTTTTATGAAATTTTTTCCAAAATCCGTATGTAAATAATATGCAAAATCCAGAGCTGTAGAATTTGGCGGAAGAAGGAAACAATCAGGCAAGATGTTTCCCTTGCTGTCGCCGAGCTTGTTTGCACCAGCCGGAAAAATTGCAAGATATTTTAACAAATCAAAAACAGCCATGTTCAAAACTTCTTGAACTCCAGTTCCGTGTTCATATTTATTGAGTATATTTTTTTTGATTTTTTCCAAAGCCTCCTTCTGTTTTTCATTTAGGTTTTTCTTTATTTGGAAATTTCTCTCTCCAGGAATATAATCAATTAGCTCATGTTTTGAGGCTTCTCTTAATGCAAGTTCCGAATCTGCTGAACATGGAATTATCAGAAGACCTGGAAATTTTTCCTTAAGTTTTTTATAATTCTCATTTCCATTTTCAGTGTCAATTTTGTTTGCGGCGATAATCATTGGCTTACTTTCTTTTCTCAACTCCGAGGCGAATTTCATTAATTGTTCTCTGTTCCATTGACTCGGTTTTTCTTTAAAATTTATTTTAAGAAGAATTTTTTTTATCTGTTCTTCCTTTACTTTTAAACCCGAAAATTGTTTTACAATAGCTTCTGAAAATTTAGTATTTTCTAATTCCGCCTTTCTTGCAAAGCCCTTCCATACTTTCTCAAGAATATTGAAAAACCATTTGTTCAATTCATCTTCAAGAAATAAGACATCTTTGGAAACATCATAATTTTCTGTTTCTTTTCCCTCTGAATCTGTTGTTCCAGAAAGATCTACTATGTGTATGAATACATCCGCACGTCTTAGGTCATCAAGAAATTGATTTCCCAATCCTTTGCCCTCGCTTGCTCCCGGAACTAGGCCTGCGACGTCCATAAGCTCAACAGGAACGAACCTATTATGATGGATGCAGAATCCGTGGCTAGGATTGCATTGCGTTTTGAATTCTTTATCTATGCAATCTACTTTTACGTATCCAACTCCATGGTTTGGTTTTATAGTTGTAAATGGATAAGATGCAATTTCTACTTCAGCTAAAGTTGCCGCCTTGAAAAAAGTGCTTTTTCCAACGGAAGGTTTTCCAACAAGTCCAATTAACATTCAGAAATAATAGGGATTTTATTTATGAACCTTTCTCTTTAACTTTACATATATTTCTTCAATTCTCTTGTTGAATTCTTCTAACGTGAAATCGTTTAGAATGTGATAATCTGCCATGTTCATGCATGCAGCAACTTGTTGTCCTGATAAATCTTCTTCTCCAAAATCACGATTGTCAGCGATTATGAAATCTACTAAATTTTTTGGGTCACTCTCCTTATTTCTTTTCATGGCTCTTTCGTATCTGACTGTTCTATTTGCATTTATTGAAATAAGATAAAAATTTTCTAAGTTTCTGAAGTGAATTATTTCTGCAGGATTTCTTATTCCGTCTATAACGTAATTTTTTGACATATCAAATCCCCCCACAATTATTTCTGCTAATGCTTCTGCACCACTTTCATTTCTAAGCTTATTTCCCAAGTCTTGCAGGTTTTCTCTTGTAATTTCAATTCCTCTTTTTTTTGCTTCTTCTCTTACAGCATTAGATAATGAGACATATTCAAAACCAAGATTTTTGAAATATTCTGAAACTTGCCCCTTTCCAGCAGCTATTCTGCCAGTTAATCCAATATACATCCAAAATAGTAATTGTTTTATTTATTAAACTTTTCCGTATTAATCAGCATAATTTTTCTCGGATTTCGATGCTTCTAGAATCTTTCCAATGAGATGGAAATTGAATTACATTTCCAGTAGGATTAATATTTACAACTTTATTGTCGTTGCAAAAAATTTCGTAATCTCTGCAATAATTATTCGTGTTGCATATCGCTTTAGTATATGAATAAAAATTGTTAGATTTTTCAAACGATGAAATAAAATTTCCAGTGAGATGATTCCTTTCAATATATAAAATAGAAATTCCCGCAATAATCATCAATAAAGCTGCTGATGCAATTAAAATATTTCTCACAGAACTGCCTGCAAAAATCAGATTTTAAATTTATCTAAACGTCATCAAGCTCGGAACGTATTTTTCTGACTTTTGAAAGCCTGTCTGAAAGCCTTTCTTCGTCAACAGCAACTTTCTTTTTCTTTTCTTTCAAGAAAGCTTCTCTTTCTAATAATTTTGCAATTCTCTGCTGCAACTCTTTTTCGAATTGCCTGTAATTTTCAAGATTTTTATCCGCATCTTTTATCTGATTGTTAAGCTGCTTTTTTTCTTTGTTGATATTTTCTATTTCTCGATTAATATCTTCAATCGCTTCTTTGAGAAGACCTTTTTTGCCAGAAGATTCAGCCACCTTTTTTTTCATCTTAATACCATGATAAAATATCTTATAAAGATTTCTTTTTCCATTCTTATTCTGGAAACATGAAAAATTTATCTTTTCTTTTTACTTTTTACCTTCTGATTCGAGTCTTGATTTACCTTTTTTATATGAGTCTTCA
>Ga0315281_10003246_pt1 | contig 23881 bp, 23 predicted proteins | sample YL17G07_0_MG_FD_204540 | JGI IMG/M metagenome (GOLD analysis project Ga0315281, IMG submission 204540) | Sediment microbial communities from Yellowstone Lake, YNP, Wyoming, USA - YL17G07_0 | ecosystem: Environmental > Aquatic > Freshwater > Lake > Sediment | place: USA: Wyoming | collected... | reverse complement strand
TAACGATACGCCATTAGCCACATCACCGTAGCATTGGAGCAGTGCGGACTCGGGATCGTTCCTCCGACAAACTGCCAGTGGGTGCGGAGGTATTCGCCGAGATATGTCCAGACATATCCGTCCAAAGGAACGGTGTATTGCTTCCCCATATGGGCCAGCGGCCCTGCGACGGGATACAGCAGGAAGCCCAAATCACAGATCACGTTCGAAAGGCCGAGCGAGAAAAGACAATCCTCCGCGGCTTGCTCGCCTTTCCGGAAAAAAACGAGGCCGCAGAGGGCCGGGTAAAGAATAAGGTAGAAGACATAGGAGAAAAACATCCACTCCGTTAGGGGCCTGGAAATGAATTGTTGCAGCCACAGCGTCGGCTGAACTCCGAAGAGGGCCTTTTCCATGCTCAGGACGCTTTCGTCCAGCCAGCGGTTATAAATGATCAACTGGAGCTTGTTGACCGCGAGGTTGATGTACGTAAAGATGAACAGGACTCCGGCCATTCGGAGGAAAAACCGACGGACTTTTTTTGTGGATCGCTCGCCGAAATAAAGGGCCGCCAGATAGACAAGCCCGGCGCCAAGATTCTTCAGGGCAAGGAGTCCCCAACCCTCGACGTGTCGGTTGAACAAGATGGTCAGAAGTGTGATGAAGGCAAGGGTGACAAGGACCAAGCCATCTGTTGCGCGAAAGGCGACTTTTCCGACGAGTAGCCGTTTGTCCGTCATCTTTGTGCTCATCTCATCTCCGGTCCGCCGGCGCGGCCCGAGGGCTCCAAATCCCCCTAGGGCTGGATTCTCCCATCCTCGATCTTGATCCGCCGGGAAGCGAAGGAGGCAATCCGGATGTCGTGGGTGGCCACGACGACCGCGCTGTTTCGCACCTTCGCCAGCTCGGCCAGGCTTTCGGCCACGATTTGCCCGGCCCGGCTGTCTAGATTCCCCGTGGGCTCATCCGCGAGCACGACCGGGGGCCGGTGGATAAGGGCGCGGGCGACAGCCACGCGCTGTTCTTCTCCGCAGGAGAGTTCATGGGGATAGCGGTCCTTCAGCTTGAGGAGGTCCAGTCTCCGGAGCAAATCCTCCGCCTCTCGGCACGCTTCCTCGACCTTCAGCCCCGCAATCCGGCCCATCAGCAGGAGATTCTCCCGGATGGACAATTGGGGCAGCAGATTGGAGCGTTGAAAAACAAGCCCGACGGCCTTGGCCCGCCGGCGGCGGTCCAAGCCCCTCGAGTTGCCATGAAGCTGGTGCCCGTCCAGAAAAACCTTCCCCGATTCGGGTGTGAGGATCCCCCCTGCGACGGCCAACAATGTCGTCTTGCCCGATCCGCTTGGGCCCTCGAGTAGCACAAACTCCCCGGCATTCACCGATAGGGAAATTTCGTGAAGCACTTTCACCGCCCGAGGGCCCTGGCCGCGGGTTTTCGATACACCGTCCAGGACGAGCGGGATCATGAGCGAAATGCCTCCAGGGGATCGATAGCGCTCAACTGAGCGACCGGGGCCAGGGAAGCCCCCAAACCCGTCATGATAAAAAGCAGGGCGATGAACGCCACATCCAGGGCGGAGATGCGGAGGGGGATCGTGGGAAGCGCCGCCTCGAGCGCCGCGTTCAGCCCGTAAGACAGGGCGACCCCGATCAGCGCCCCCGTTGACGATAGCACCGTGGCCTGAGCGAGTACGCCTCTGCCGACGGCCCTCGCCCCCGTTCCGAGGGCAAGTAGCACCGCAATGTCGCCGCGACGTTCATCTACCACACTGAGAATGAGGAGGCCGACCAGAAGCGCCGCAGCGCCGACGCCCAGGACTGTAACAAGGGAGAGGAGAGGGACGAAGCCGGCGGAAACCTCCCGCTCGTTCGACTCCACGAAATCCTCCCGGGCATAAGCCCGAAGGCCCGGGAATCGCTTTTCTATGGTCTGGATGATCCGCTCCCGCTCGGCCTCGGGCGCCAGCTTGATGAGAACAAACGAAGCTTGTCCCACGGCGTCGCTGCTGCTGGCGACCCGGTCAAAATCCGCGAATATAAACTGGGTGGCCAGGATGTTCGTGCCCGTCGTCAGGCCGGTGACGACGACCTTACGGTCAATGAATTCGATGGTATCGCCCACGGCGACGCTCAACCGATAGGCCGCGGCCTTGTCCAGGGCCACCTCATCGCTGGCCCGGGGCGCCCGGCCCTTGATATAGGCCGGAGGACCGCCCAGCCCGTCTGGTAGCCGGAATCCGACCGTCAGCAGTGTCAGTCGTTTTTGCGGGCCGTTCGACTTGAGCGATTTGACGGGAAGAAACCCCTGGAGGATTGGATCCGCGACGGCCACGCCGGGGACGGCCCGAAGGGAGTCGATATCGGCGAGGGGAATGAAAGACACGAAGGAGCCGCGAATCATGTTGTCGGCTCCCTGAGGGGCGATCCAGAGGTCGACAGCGGCCTGGCCGGCATAGTCCGACATCGCCGTCCGGACACTGCGATACGCGGAGGCGATGACAATCACCAGGAGGGTACACGTGGCCACGCCGGCCACGGCCAGCCATGTCCGGATGCGGCGGCCACGGAGGGATTTCGTAAGGAGCCTCAACATGACCGTCCTACCTGGGGAAACGTTTTTCGGTTGGGGCGCCAGGGGTGTCTCGGATGTGTCCTGGGAGAAGGCCCAACCTCGCGATTTGATCTCGAAGCGCCGAGGGAAAGCATGCCCTAGCCTCCGAACGCTGCTTGCAGCGCGAAGATTTCGATCGGGGTCAGCAGGCCACCGATCAGGATCCCCCAGAAGAGCTCCTTTACCGTATGGTTGCCGGCGTCCCATCTGGCCCATGCGGCAGCCGGGACGAGAAGACCAACGGGGGCCCAAGCTCTTCCCAAAAACATCAGCGCCGCTACCGAGAGACTCGTGAGGACCATCGTATGGATGCTCACCTTCAGCTTGCAGTTGAAGATGATAAGGGCGAGGGTGTTCGGGACGTGCAAGGCCAAAAGCCCCCACAGAGGCCAGGGGGCCCCCGTTATCCACAAGAGCCCGGCCCCGATGCCATACCCCGCCGCGCAGAGTCCATAATCAAGCGACCGTTCGGAACGGACGCGCATTTCCACATCGCTGAGCCGGCCGAGGGCCTTCAGCAAAAAGAGTAATCCGACGGGGATCGCTATCGTAAAGGTGACGCCGATGATGTTGTGGATGACGCGGCTGGCGCCCGCCGGCTCGCTGTGGGCCGCCAGCAGGCAGAAAAAGATGCCCGTCAAAACCGAAGGATTGAGGAACGCCGAAACGAAATCAGAAACCCGGAGCTGTCCGCGCCGCAGAGTCATCTTCGCCCTTCGACAGGATTGGGCCCCAAGAACTGGCGGTACCAATCCGCATACCTCGGCAGCTGTTCCGGTAAAGGCGGGCCCGGCCCTACACCGATTCGATCCCAGAGCTTTGTGGAGTCATAATAATGGTCTTTTGAAATCAGAAAAAGGCGGTGCTTTAACGAGAGTTGGCTCGCCTTCGGGAAGGCGCTTTGGCCGGACACACGGAGGACATGCCGGGCGATGAAGAACGGCAGGCTGAACGGGGGTCGACGCGAGCCGAGGCAACCAGCCAGCGAACGTACGATATCGCGAACGCTCACGGGGTGACCGTCGTTCGCGTGGTAAACGCCACTGAGCGGCCGCGTCCCCTCATCGGTCGCCAGCGCGACCAGGACAGCGGCGAGGTCGTCCGCGGAAATGACCGATAGACGCGCCCGGCCGCCGTTGATCAGAAACGGAAACTTGCGGAGGCACCGGATGATCACCGGAAGGAAATGTGTATCTCCGCGGCCGTAGATGAACAGCGGCCGTAGGACGAGGCCGCCGCCGGCGAGAACCGCTTGCTCGGCCCGGGCGCGGGACCGGCTGATCGGCGTGGCCGGATTGACCCTCACGTCCGTTTCGTTCGCGTTGCGATGAACGGCATAACCGTATAGGGCAGCGGTGCTCACGTAGACGAAGCGGCGAACGCCGGCTGTCCGGGCCTGGCATGCCAGCGCCTCCGTTCCTCGCACGTTCACCGCATCCAAACGGTCCTGATCATCGCCGATATAGGTGGCGACGTGCAGGATCGTGTCGACGGCCTCGCAGACACCGGACAGGGTCGCGGGACGGGCGAGGTCCGCGCAGACGGCGTCAAAGCCGGCCGGCAGGGGAGGGTCCGGGGCGCGTCGATGCAGGAGCAGCCTCACGGGCCGGTCGTCCCGGCGACGCAGGCCCTCGAGCACGGCCCGGCCAATGAAGCCGGTCGCGCCCGTGAGCAGGACGCGGCCGTTCACCTGACCCGGTTTTTGCATTGTTCGAACCTTCGGTACCGCTTCCAAAGCCTGGGATTGAGCATGCTCCAGGTCCCGCCCATGCTTCCGAGGGGGCGTCCGTCTTGGGAAAAGTACCCGTCCATCCGAAGGTGGATCAACGCCGCCCGTCGATATTGCTTGTCCGTCACTTTGGCCGAGATGATCACCGGAGCTTGGATCTCGGCGAAATCCGTGAACCGGATGTCAAAAGATTGGGTGGCGAACATTGCTCCGAGGGGAACGCCGAGAAACAGGTGGGAAATGGCGATGCCCAGCTGACGGCCGGCCTCGACCAGCATCATGGCCGGGATGTGATCGAGCGGATGTTCGAAGAAAAATGGATGCTCCATGTCGTGGACCATCTCCGCGTCGAACCAGTCCTCCGCAACTTGTCTCTGCCGGACATCAGCGATCAGGACATTGCGCTCGTGGATCTTGTGGACGTATCGGCCGTCAATTCGTTTCAGCATGGCGCAGCTCCTTCCCCTTTTCCGCGGCTAGCGCGATGATGGATGCCGGCGGCGTGTCCGGGAGCCCCGTCACCGCTTCCCAGAGCCGTTCGCACGCCTCGCGCCCCAGGATGGGCTCCCCTTCGGCGACCAGCTTCTCCCGGACGACCTCTCTCCGGTTCGGATCGCCGGCCATTCCGGACGGGAGGATGCGTTCCGCGGAGAGTGTCTTGCCATTATTGAGGACGACCGTGACCCGGCTTCCCATGCGCCAGGAGAGACGGCGCAAATCCCCGAGGGGCCGGTATTCGTCGTCGCCATGCGAAGGCAATCTTCCGGCATGCGAGCTCAGGCTCCGTCGCCAGCGACGGAAAAAATAGTTCCGCTCCTCTTTCGGCAGCCGGAGGAGTTGCCCGACGTCCCGCAGCCCGAGGGCGCGGGCGCTGCCGAACATCGAGCGGAACACGCGCGCTGTCCGGTAGAACTGGAGCATGTCCGCGGAGTGCTTGCCTCCTCCCTTGTTTAAACCCGCATCAATGCCGAGAAGCTGGTGGACCGTGAATTTCCAATCATGGACGAGCCGGGACCGTTGCGAGAGCTGCTCGACATGGGGAAGCATTCGCGGAAAGGCCTCCGCCGTAAAGTGATATCCCCTCAGTTCGCCGAGGGACAGGGCGGCCGCGACGGAGCGGAGGATGGAGAATTGGACGTTGACAGGGGTCCACACGTTCGGTTCGTGGGGCTCGGCCAGCCGCTCCATGATGAGTCCCGTCAAGGCGGTGGCCACTTCGACGCGGTCGACGTCCTCGGGATGAAATTCCCGGCTGGCGTGGATTTCGCATGCCGCTTCCACGGCGCCCGAGGCGTAACCGCAGGCCGCATAGCGCTTGAACGACAAGGCTTGCGTGCACCAGGCTTCTCCCAATTGGACGAACGGACTTCGGACCCGGCGCTGCAGGGTGAACTGGCCGTAAAAGCCCGCCCGATGCTCGAGGATATCATGCGTTCCGGTCAGGCCTTCCTTGGCGAAGAACGCGGCGCGAACGCCTTCCACGACCGCGGAGGCCCCCGCGAGGACCTTCGTGTCCGGCGAATACATGCCGGGGTGGAGCGGCAGGTCCGGCAACGTCAGCGCGATGGAGAACGCGTTCGCGAACTCCGCCTCAGTAAGATCCAGGAAAACGCCGGCCGCGGCCGCCGCGGCAAAACGCTGGAGGTAGGAACGCAGGTGCCCGTGCCGGATTTCCGCCGTAACCGCCCATCCCAACCGTCCGGCCAGCTCGTTACCGACAATTTGGGCCCGCAGCGCCGTGGAGCCGTCCCGGGGGAGGAATTCGGACATCGCTAGAGGCGTGACGACCGTCGCTTGGCCCATATGACCGCGGTAATGAAAATCATCGAGCTCGAGGGCGTTGGCGAATGCGACATGGAGGTAAAGCGCATCCCATAGAGAAACTCGGGCCCCGTGCGGGATAACCGTACAAGGCCCAGGCCCCATAGTCCTCTGGGTCGCCCGCCAGATCCTTTGCCCGGCGCCGGAGCGCGAACCGGCCAGGATGGCGGCCAGGATGTTGGCGATCTGCCATGTCGAAAGATCGATGACGTCCCGGGGGGCCTGGTCGAGCCTGAAACTCGCCGCCCAATGGGCGGCGGTCTCGAGCTGACACCGGGCGTTAATCACATCTGACTTCATCTGACCACCCCGCCTGCTGTTTCATCCCCACCGGTCATTTGACCACATGATATGCGGCCACCCTGGAATAGACAAAGGACCGGTCTGCGTCCTTCATTTGCTGGCTCAGCCTTTCGTCCTCCCGGATGAAAACCCGCAAATCTTCGGGGACTTCCCGCGGCACCATCAGATTGCGGAAGCATATCCTCGCCCGGGGCCTGGCCGTTCTGAGCACCTCTTGAAACATTTTCCGGGTATCCGCCTGGCTCATCAGTTCACAGATATTGGACAGGGCGAAACAATCGATCGAGCCGGCGGGCTGTTCCTCCAGCCACTTCTTGGCGTCGGCGGTCAGGACGCGGATCCTGCCTAGCCGACTCCGGATGGTCTCGTAATGCTCTTCTCGAAGATAGTCGGGAACTTCCCGCAGCGAGCGGTAACGGCCCTTGAGATAGAGGTGAAGGAAATAGTTTCCCTGGACGGGGACGTCGTAAACGACTTTTCGGAATTTCCTCCGGAAACTCTCGGCGAACGAGCTCGAGCCGTCGTCGAAACGGAAATAATCGGCCTCCAGGCCCATCCGCGCCAAAACATGCTTGTTATAGAACACGTGGAACACCAGCCGGGTCCGCCGGATGTCCCAGAATCGATCATAAAAAGCCCGCTGTGCCTCCAGGCTTTTGGCGTCCAGCAAGCCATCGACTCTTTTTCTGCCGTGCCCGCGGCGGACGAATTTTCCCACGAGGTTCACGAATTTGTCATAGCCTCCGTGCAAGAGGAATCCCTTGCGGACGATCGTCCGCTGGGAGTCCCAGAAGCCGGCGGCCTTCGGGCTCAGCTCGTTTCTGAGGAAGGCGTAGGTCTCCAATCGATTCGACGACGGAGCCAGCCCGAGGAATCGCGCGAACTCCATGTGCTCCAGATTCTTCATCGCGGCCATCTTCAGCTCCAGCTGGAAGGCCTGGCTGGGATTGATGTCGACGGTGTGGATGACGGCGGGATCATAGACCAGAAATCCGAGGGTATTGCAGCCGCCGCTCGTAATGGTCATCACCGTGTCTCCCGGCTGGATGCGCAAGGCTTTGTGATCCGATTCCGGGTCTTCCCAGTTCGCGGTGTAGATCAATTTTTGAAGCTCGACCTGACCTTCATTCTTGGGCTTCATGAACGGTCCTTTTCATGTCTTTGCGGACTCCGTCAAACCAGAGAGTAATCCTCGTAGGGGACCCTCTTCGTCAAACGCATCACTTCGTCGTCTCCTCTTTTAAGGCCCACGACGAACCCCATGGACTTGAAGGTGAACTTGGGAAACCCGGCTAGCCGGCGTCCCGTCGGGTCCTTCTCATGGAGGCCGATGGCCAGGAAGTGGTAATCTTGCTCGAACGATAGATTCCTGGCACTCTGGACCAGATGGCCGAGCGCGTCTTCGTGACCGTCCCGGCAGGCCAGGGCCCCGATGTACATCATCCGAATCGGCCTGTTTTTCTCGGGGAGCTCCGCGAGGGGGATAAGACGGCGCAGGGGCCGCAGAAGGGCGGCCAGGCTTCCCAGGACGAACGGCAGCCGGATCAGCACATTTTGTTTCGAATCCCCGACATCCAGCAGCGAAATAGCGGCCTTGATCTCGCCGTCGACGCGCGCTCCCCAGTGCCGGGCGCCCTGGAGCGCCCCCGGCTGAAAAACGGGGCCGAATTGATAACGCCGGAAATAATCATTATAAAGATGGTCCATATCCGGATGGCCGGGTTCCTCCTGGATGCTATAGGGGGCCGCCTCCCGCCGCCGGCGCGACGGCAAGATCTGGTAGACCTTAAAAACGCCGATGGCCGTGGCCCGGGGCAGTCCCTCCCGGCCGTCGAAGAACGGCAGGATCTTCTCATTCCCGTAGGCCGCGGTGCATAGGACGAGGTCCGCGTCAGCCGCCGTCAGGTCGCGGTGCATGGCTTTCAACAGGCCTGCCGCCAGGCCGGCCCCCCGGTGATCGGGGTGTACTTTCAGGTCTCCCAGGTAGTGGACGAATTCGCATTTTTCGTCGACATGGACTGGGACGCGGGCGGCCGAGACGCTGCCGACGATCCTGCCGTCCTCCTCGGCGACCAATACGCGGCTGCGGCCCCTCCGGTCAAGAAGCCTGAAAAAGTCGGGATACCTGTCGGTCCGGATGGAGATATCGCCGCCCATCGGGGTCATCGACGTAAGCGACAGCAGGCCGTCGTTGTCGCTTCGTGTCGCTTCCCGGATTCTCGCCATGAGAGGTCCGATGTTATCCCGCCGTCCGGCCTTCAAGATTCATCTCGAGTCCCGTCCTGCAGAAAGGCTTTTTCCCTCGTAAAGACCCTCGCCCGTTTGTGGGGATCAAGGAATTCATCGGTCGTGATCCCGGCGCAGATGCCGATCTCGCCCGCCAGGAGCGAAGCCGCCAGGACCTCGGCGAATTTCCCCGATTTCCCGCTTCCGTAACAGCCGATCATTTCCAGGCACTCGCGCTGTGTCCCCAGGGCCGTCCCGCCTCCCACCGTTCCCACGATGACATTCGGCAGTTTCACGGCGATGTAGAGATCGCCGTCGTCGGTCATCTCCAGCATCGTGATCCCGACGCTGGCGTTGGCCACGTGGGCCACGTCCTGCCCGCAGGCCATGAAGATGCCGGCGACGCCGTTCGCCAGGTGGGCATTGATCCCCAGCATGCCGGCTTGAAAACTTCCCAGCGCCCAGGAGTGCCAGGCCGCGTGGATGTCCTCGGGCGTCGAATTCAGGTGGCGGGTGACGATCTTCCTGGGCAAAACCGCTTCGGCCAGGACCGTCTTGCCGTACCCGAACAGCAAGCTGACGCCCGAAGCTTTTTTCTCGGAGGACAGGTTCGAGCGCAGGAGATACTTCACGTTCGCCACGTGCTCGGAGATATACCGGCAGATTTTTTCCGTCGCGATCCCGATCATGTTGGCGCCCATCGCGTCCTGGGTGAAAAACGCGATCTTCAAGGCGACCCGCCTCCCCATGATGAAGGGGACGACCTCCAGCAGCTCGCCGTGCCCGGTGACCTCGCGGACCTTGTCCTTCAATTGATCGAAGTTGCCTTTGATCCAGGCCACGAGCGTTTCGGCCTCCCCCATGTTCTTCATGATAAACACGGGATCGAGATGATTCTCGTCCTTGATGATGCTCGTCCGGGCGCCGCCGGCCTTGGTGATGGCCACGGCGCCCCGCTGATAGGTCAGCACCATCGCGCCCTCGGTCGTGGCGAAGGGCACGTAGAACGTCCCCTCGGCGAACTTGCCGTTGATCTTCAACGGACCGATCACCCCCAGGGGGATCTGAGCGACCCCGATGAAATTCTCGATATTCCCCCTCGTCTCGCCGGCCCTGATGGAGTACCGGGAAATGTGGGACAAGGCTGTCTTCGTTTCCCGGCTGAGCCAGGCTCTTCGCTCGGCGACGAAATCCTCATCATAATCCCTCCGGGCATCGTGAGGGATGCGCATGATATTTTCCGCCATGTGTTCCCCCCTCATGGCGAATCAGAGGCCGAATCCGAACGCGCGGTCGCTCACCATGCCGATGAGGTAGTCGTCGATGACCGGGTCGGATTGGCCGCGCGAGGCGAGCCTCTTCGCCTTCAAGGCCTTTTCCAGGACAAAATAGCGCATCGATTCCACGGCCATGTCCTTGCGGACCTTCATGGAGGGCTTGGTCGGCCATTCGGTCGTGTACGGAACGGCGCCGTCCCCGGCGGCCGTCTTGCCGTAGACGTAGCGCTTGAACGGCTCCTCCTTGGCCCGATAGAACGAGGGATTGAACACCGTCTTGGCGTATTCCTTGGCCGCCAGCCGCAGGACCGCGTTCGACATGAGCTTCATCACCGCCGTCGGTTCGCCGATGACCGAACGGTATTTCTTGTCGGTCATGCGCGCCTGGCGCCGGACCATGCCGTTCGGCGAAAACCGCTCCATGGCGGCCAGCATCGTCCAGACCATGCCGCATTGCTTTTTGAAGAACTTGGATTTGTGCAGGCGGAGAACTTCGTTCGAGGACTGCAGGGCGTAGATGTAGCCGTTCAGCTCGACTTCGAGGCGCCTCAACATGGATGGCCCCCAGGTCTTGTAGAGCAGGTCGTAACCGTATTCGACGATGTTCAGGGTCTCGTGGTCCTCGAGCGCCAGGTTCTGCTGCGTTTCGCTCCAGAAATGCATGTTTTCCCAGGGGACGTCGTGCAACCGGCCTTCCTTCTTGAGGCGGTCGTATAACGGGGTCCCGGGAAACGGCGACAGCCGGGTCAGCTGCTGATAGGTCGGATAGAGGGCCACGAAATAGTTCAGGTCCTCCATGATATTGGCGTGGCTGTGAAAATCCCAGCCGCAGACCCACGAGCCGACCGTGCGGATCCCCATCCGATGGAGGTTCTTGAAGACCCACTTGGGGTCCACGGTGCTCCTCTTCTTGTAGCGGAGCAGTTCGCCGAACTTGGACTCGACCCCGGTGAACATGACCCCGATGCCCATCTCGGCCATGGCGTCCCAGCCGAAACGGTCGACGAAGGCCCCGATATAGTCGAGGGACCCGAAGGCGAACCAGTCGAGGGCTTCCATCATGTCGGGGTGGCTCAGCCAGGGCTCCCTGATCCGGATCAGGTAATCGGGCCAGCGGAAGTGGTCCTCGTCGACGACGAAGATGTTGGAGAGATTGGGAAAGGTTTTATGATAAAGGTACATGTTTTCGACCAGATCCTCCGGGGAGAGCATGGTGATCCGCGTGTGGTCGTACAGCGCCGTGTTGGAACAGAAGTCGCACATGCCGGGGCATCCCAGCCCGGACACCAGGAAGCCGATGGCGCCTTTCGGGAACTTGGTGATGAACGGAGGAGAGCCTCCGCCCTTGGGCATCAGCCTTTCCTGGATCGGCCGGTCCTCCTTCTCGCCCAAGAGGCGCCTCATGAACCGGACCCCCTCGCCGTGACAGATCTCATCCGCGTATTGTTTCCAGTCCGACTCCTCCTGGGTGGCCGCCAGCGCCATCCCCGCGTAGCCTCCGAGTAGGATCTTGGTTTGGGGTGAATTCTGGCGGATGTATCGGCACATCTTAAGGACACCGTCCAGGTGGACGGGCAAGGCGCTGATCCCGATGATGGAATAGCCTTTCCCGACTTCCGCCGTAAAGTCTTCCCATCGTGGATATTCGAGAACGACCGAGGGGACGTCGATGTTCTGGGCGAGGATGTGACTGGCGAAGCTGTGGGAATGGGAGATGATGCAGAAGATCCCGTCCGCTCGGGTGAACCGGGCCCCCGTCGCGTCGGTGAGCGAGGTGTCGTTCGGCAGAGTGGGGAAGGGGTAGACGGAGGTCGTGAACAGTATCTTTTCTTTATTCAAGGTTTCCTCCTTATTCTCTGACCAATCTAGCCCGCGCCTCGGGCCGAGTTGTCAAGAAGTTGTCAAGATATTGTTAAGATATCGCCGAACATCATGATCACCCGCTTTTTGGATCCCCGTCATGCCGCCGAACCTTGTCCCACCGCTTTTTCATGTAGGACCTGAGCAAGAGCCTCTTGGGGACGATTTTCGCCGTCAGGCGGTTCAAGGCCCCCGGGATGACGATGCTTTTTCTATGATAGGCCCCGCGGAGCGAAGCCTGCACGACCTGCCGGCTGGTTCCCCACGCGAATTCGGGGAGGAAGGCCTTGAGCCCGTCGAACGCGGGATCATCGTGAAACTCGGTGCGGGTGTAGCCGGGACACAAGGCTTGTATCCGGACTTCCGTACGTCTCAATTCCAGGCATAGGATCCGGGCCAAGGCCACTAGGAAAGCCTTCGCGGGGGTGTAGACTCCTCCCCCGGGGGCGGGCATGAAGGCGGACAGGGACGCGGTCAAAATGACGACGCCGCGGTTCCTGAGCACCATTTTCGGCAACACGGTCCGGGTGAGAACGACAGGCGCCGCATTTTGCACATTCAGCATGGACACCTGCCTTTCGAGATCGGTCTCGAAAAAGGGCCCCACGGTCGCGAATCCCGCATTGTTGATCAAGACGTCGAGATTCTCCAGGGATCGAAGCCGCTCCGCCAGGCGAGTGATCTCTTCCGGGCGGCCCAGATCGGCCGCGAAGACCTCCATCGCGACGCCATGGGCCCCACGCAAGGATTCGGCCAACGCGTTCAGGCGGTCCTGGCGTCGGGCCGTCAGGAACAGCGAAAAACCCTGCGCCGCTAGCTGCGTCGCGAATTCCTTCCCGATCCCGCTGGACGCGCCCGTGATCACCGCCCATCCGGGAGCCGCCCATCTCATGAAATTGCCCCTGTCTTTTGGGGGATCGGCCGGGCGCTTTTGGGCGAAATGGGCCTCCGCTTCCCGGACACACCCCAGCGAGGTATGCAACGGCCCGTCAAACCCCGCCTGCTTGAGTTTCGAGCAATCCAGGATGTACCTGTACTTGGCCGAGATCAACCACGACTTGGCCAGCCGCGCGCGCGCCGAGATCGGGCTCGACAAACTGACGAGTCCGTATGCGGCCGCCCACGGGATCCGCCTGAATGTTTTTCCCCGCGCTTGCAGATAGTGCCCGAGATCCATGGGCTCACCCGCGATGTTGAAGGCTCCCGGCATCTCCTTATGAAGGGCGAATAGAATCGCCTTAGCCAGGTCCTCTTCGTGAGTATATTGGAGAATCATGCCGTTGGGCCCGTCCGGCCGAAATCCCCAATATGATCGGGACGTTTTGGCCAGCTGGGATAGGAAAAACAGATTGCCGGTGTATTTCAAAAAATTGGGACCGACAACGATCTGAGGACGAAACCGCGTAATGACCGGCCGGGGATGGGCGCGGACGAAATCGTCCATGATCGTTTCCACGGCGGCCTTTGTATAGGCATAATAAAAATTCCTTTTGTTAATTTCTCCCCGGGTCGGCATCTCTTCCGTAAGAACGGGAGGGTTCCCGGCCGTGGCGCCGTAGGCCGACACGGAACTCGTGTAAATCAGCTTATTAACCCCGGAATCGGCGGCCGCCCGTAGGACATTCCCGGACCCCTCGATGTTGACGGCACTGATCGTCCGCGCGTCCGGCACGTCGGTGACCACGACAAAGGCCAAATGGATGACGGCGTCCATACCGGTGAAGGCGGAACGCAAAGCGTCGATGTTCCGGACATCGACTCGCTTATGCACGAGTTTGGCCGAAGAGACGCCGGCATAAGGTCGTATATCCAAAGCGAGGATCGTCTCCACGCGGTCATCCTTGTCCAAGAGCTCGATGACCGACCTGGCCAAGGTCGAGCTAGCTCCTGTCAGCGCGACGTTCATCTCTTTTTCTTCAGTTCGAGGCGAGGACCTTCTTCATCTCTTCTTAGATCGGCTTGACAAGGGACAGGCTTTTGGCGAAGGCCTCCTTGGCCTTGCCCGGATCAACCCGTCGGGCATAGAGCTCATCCCCCTGCGTGAACAGTGTTTTGCCCGGTTGTGAATTTGCCGGAATCGACAGGATGAGGATCAAGAACAGAATGGGAACCCGGGTGACGCCTTTCATCTTCCCTTTGCCCTTATGAAAAATAAATATCACAACTCCGGCGCCTTGACAAGATGACCGTTTCATTGCACGGCCGCGCCGAAGCACCTGGTCACGGTGCCGTGGTCGGGCTACAAATTCCAGAAGTAGCTATTTCTTTTTGCAGGGGACCCAGATCTCGGTGCGGAGGTCCTCCGGCTTGACGGCCATGGGGTTCATGTCGAGGTAGTGCTCGAGGATCGGGCCGTCGGTTTCGTAACCTTGGGCGGCCAACCAAGCCATGACTTTTTCCACCGCCGCGCCGCTTTTATCGTAGGGTCCGACGTGCATGGCGACGGCCACGGTCTTGTGCTCCCAAACTTTTTTCACGAGAGGCAGCTGTGGCGTCGCCTGGGCCGCAATGACGAACCCGGCTTCCCAGGAGAGGTCCTCGGGCTTGGTGTCGCCGGGCCAGTTGTAGTAGACGCCGATCATCGACCCGCGGATCTGGGGGAACAGCCCCTGGGTCTGCATGGCGCCTATCAGTTCGCCGATGACCGCGGTCATGTCCGTGTAGGGGCCCTTGTGGGCGATGGCGCAGTAGGGGAAAGGCCCGACGTCCTTGACCGTGACCGTGATGTCCTGGGCGGCTCCGGCCGCGGCGAGGGCGGACGCGCTAAAAGGCACCGCGAAAAGAACGAATAGCATCGGGACGGCCCAGATGACCCGCTTGTTCATGACGCTTCTCCTTCGGCTCCAGGGATCGACCTTTGCGGCATCAATCTTAGCACCGGCGTGAGCTGGAAACAACAAGAAACACATCACCCCGCCGCGCGGGCGTCCCCGCGGGGCGCAAAGGCGCCCGGAAGAGCCGTGTCCACTGGCTTCGCGTCAGCGCGAAACGCCCCGGAGGTCCAGGATGTATGGGTTCAAGCGCGGTGTTGCGCGGCGGCGGGCGTTTCTGGGATAATCGCGCTGATGCGCAAGTGGCTCGTTCTGCTCCTGGCGATCGCGCTCCTCTATGCTATACCGAAGCTCAACACCCGCGGCCGCCGGCGCGACTTCCCGCTGATGAAGCGGATCAACGAAACTATCAATATCCTGGCCTGGGTCCTGCTCGCCGTCTACTTCGGCGCTTTCCTCTACTGGATTTGGACCGAGGTCATCCGGTAGGGCGTGAATTATTTCTTTCTGAATTTAATTATGTGTCACCGAAATCATTCGACTATCGCCAGGACAGTTTTTCCAGGCGCTTGAGCGCCCGCGGGTCCGTCGCCGCCGACTGGTCGATCCCGAAAACGGACACCGAGACGTAGCCGTTGCGCACGGCCCAGATGTCCGTGTCCTTGCCGGCCGGTTCGAGGTGCTTCCAAGACGGTTTGTATTCCGTCGCGCCCTCGGGAGTCACGGTTTTTTCGAAAAAATCGATCGGAGCCCGCGTGTCCTGCCGGGTGATCCGGACGCCCTGGATGCTTTCCTTGGGCAGGTCCGGGATGTTGACGTTGAGGAACGTGCCCTTGCCGATCCCGTTTCGTCCGAGCGCCCGGACGATGTCGGCCAGAATCCCGGCGGCCGCCGTGTAGTCCATGCCCTTCCCGGCGGCGAGGTGGACGGCGATAGCCGGAATGCCAAGCAAAGCCGCTTCCCGGGCGCCGGCGACGGTAGCCGAGTAGAACGTCACCGTGCCCAAGTTCTCGCCCCTGTTGATGCCTGAGACGACGAGGTCCGGCCTCTCGGGAAGGAGCTTCTCCAGGGCGAGCCGGACGACGGTCGCCGGCAGGGCGTCGATTGAGAACCATGTCACGCCCTGTCTCTCGCTTTCCAGGACGGCGATCGGCCGGTCGGAGGTCACGCCGTGGCTCGCGCCGCTGCGGGGGTCCCGGGGAGCGGCGACGGTCACCGTTCCCAGGGGAAGGAGCGCGTCGGCGAGGGCCAGGATCCCCGGCGCGTCGATGCCGTCGTCGTTCGAGACGAGGATCTTGAGCGGTCTCGAAGACGGCTCGGGGGCCGTCCCGCCGCATGCCGCCGCCAAGAGCAGGGCTAACACGACGAATCCCGTCGATGACCTCCGTCGTCTTCTCATCGCTCGCTCCTTTGCTCCGAGGCTCCCTTTGCACATTCTATGTGCAATCTATCAAAACTATGGGCCTGACAGTTCTTTAGAATCGTGGTCAGGCGCTTTTTCCACAGGGTTATGCACAAAGTCTGTGGAAATCTCCTTTTCATTTTTTATTTTTCACGTAGCGATCGAACCATTCGAACATTTCCGCGAGGACATGAAGGACCGACTCGCGGGCGGAGTAGCCGTGGCTCTCGTAGGGCAAGTAGACGAAACGGGCTGTCGCCCCGAAGCCCTTCAGGGCGGCGAACAGGCGCTCGGACTGGATGGGGAAGGTGCCGGAGTTGTTGTCGGCCATGCCGTGGATGAGCAGGATGGGCTCGTTGATCTTGTTCGCGTTCATGAAGGGCGACATCTTGATGTAGGTCTCGGGGGCCTCCCAGAGGGTTCGCCGCTCGCTCTGGAAGCCGAACGGGGTCAGGGTGCGGTTGTAGGCGCCGCTGCGGGCGATCCCGGCGGCGAAGAGGTCGCAGTGGGCGAGCAGATTGGCCGTCATGAAGGCGCCGTAGCTGTGGCCGCCGACCCCGACCCGCTTCGGGTCGCCGACGCCCATCTCGTCGAGCTTGCGGATGGCCGCATCGGCGTTGGAGACGATCTGCTGGACGAAGGTGTTGTTGACAGTCTGGGGGTCGCCGACGACGGGCATCTCGGCGTTGTCGAGGACCGCGTATCCCTGGGTGACGAAGAAGAGCTGCGACGTCCCCCGGAAGAAAGTGAACCGGTTTACCGAGCCGCGGATCTGGCCGGCCACGGCCGCGGTGTCGTATTCCATGGGGTAGGCCCAGACGACGACCGGCAGGCGGGTGCCCGGCTTGTAGCCCGGGGGCAGGTAGAGTATGCCGCTGAGCTCCAGGCCGTCGGCGCGCTTGTAGGTGACGCGCTCGCGCTGGATACCGGTCAGCTGGGGCGCCGGGTCTTTGAAATCGGTCAGGGCCGTCCGCTTCTTCGTCTTGAGGTCGTAGAGATAGTAGTTAGGAGGGTCGGTCTTGGTCTCGTAGCTCGTGATGATCTTCGTCCGCGAAGCCCCCGAAAAATCGACGAAGCTTTCATAGCCGGGGTCCTGGCATTCAAAGAGCCGTTCGACTTTCATCGTCTTGAGATTCATCCGGGCGAGGAACGGGTGGTCGCCCTTGGGCGAGGAACCGGCCCCGGTGAGGTAGATCCAGTCCTTGTCCTGGAGAATGACCCGCTCGCCGGTCTTGAGGCTCGTGGTCACCGGCCGTCCCGGGTCGTTGTACCTGTCCTGGGTACTCCGGTCCCAGATCTTGACCGGCTCGGCGGCCGGGTTGGCCAGGTCGACGAGGAACGTCGTCCGCCAGCTCCGCTTCCACTCGCTCTGGGAGGCCAGGGCTTTTCCGGGTGCAGCGAAATAGGTGATGCCGGCGGCCCGTTCCTTGAGTTTGAGGGCTTCTCCCGGCTCGCCCGCGAACGGCGCGTCGAGCGTTAGGTAGTGGTCGCGGAAAGGGACCGTCTTCTTCGGGTCGCCCTCGTCCAGGGCCTCGGTCCAGATGAGCGTCGCCGGCTTGTGGGTCATCCAGCTGACGCCGCGCGGGCCCTTGGGAACGCCGTTGATGGGAACGTTCTCTTCTGGCGGCAGTTCGGCCAGCACCTTGACCAGGCCGCCGTCCATGTTCCAGATTTCGACGGAGTGGGAGAAGCCGGAGGCCGGAAGCGAGTAAGAATAGGGCCGCTTGATCCGTTCGACGAGGAAGTTGTCCATGGCCGGGGAGACGGAGATCGAATCGTAGATGCCGGGCTTTCCGACCTTGCGGAGCTCGCCAGTGACGATGTCGACGATGGCCGTCTGTGACGCGGCGTAGTAGTCGAAGAGGAGCTCGTCGAATGAGTTCTTGAGGAGGTCCTGGTAGGTGGCGACCTTGGTCTCCTGGCCGCCGGAGACCTGGATCTCGGGGCCGACGGGGACGCGCGGCGGGGCGGGCGCCGGGCCGCGGCCGTCGGGGACGAGCGGGACGACGAGGCGCCGGCTGTCGGACATCCAATCCATGCCGCCGAGGACGGCGTTGACGACGGCCGGCGTCAGGGCCTTGGCAGTCCCCGCCTTGACGTCGACGGCCCAGAGCTCGACACCGCCTTCGACGTAGCGGAGGAAGGCGATCCTCTGTCCGTCGGGCGACCAGGAGGGGAAGGTGAACTTGAAGCCCTCGGGCAGGGCGACTTTCCGGACCTGGCCGGTTTTCATGTCCTTGAGGCTGAGGCCCGTCGAGAAGCTTAGGACCTGCCGGCTATTGAGCGCGGGGGTGATGCGCATCCCGGCGATCCTCAGGATGGGCTCGGAGAGGTAGGCGATGGACGGCATCGACTCGCGGTCGATGAGGGCCATGACGTCGCCGGCCGGGCTCATGGAGACCATGGGGGTCGGCGGGGCGTCGACGATGTCGATGATCTCCTTGGGCGGGAGCTTGTAGGGCTCCTGGGCGGTGAGCACGGGGACGAACGCGAGCAGCGCGGCGCAGAGAACGGCCAGACGGACGGCTGTCTTTTTCACGGGGCACTCTCCAGACGATAATTAATCATGGTCTAAGAGGGACATTTTATACCGGCGCGCGGTCGGGTTGCAACGGGAAGCTGCATCTTATAGAATGCCCGTGCTGCATTTCCGGAAAGGCCTCATGAGCGACCGCGACCCGAAAAGCATTTTCCTCTCAGTCGTCTTCCCCGCCTACAACAAGGAAATACGGATCGCCGCGAGCATCGATGCGACCGTCGCCTATCTTGCCGGCAAGCCGTTCGCAGCGGAAATCATCGTCGTCGACGACGGAAGCCGCGACCGGACGGCCGAGGCCGCCGGCGCCGCGCTCGCCGGGCGCGTCCCCTCGCGGGTGATCCGGCGCGAAAAGAACCGGGGCAAAGGCGCCTCGGTCAAGGAGGGTGTTCTCGCGGCCTCGGGGGAGGTCATCCTATTCTCGGACGACGACTTGTCGACGCCCATCGAGGAGTTCGACAAGCTGCTGGCCGCGCTCCAGGCCGGGGCCGACGTCGCCATCGGCTCGCGGGCCCTCCCGGGATCGGACATCCGGGTCCGCCAGCGCCGGCCGCGCGAGCTGATGGGGAAAACCTTCAACCTGCTGGTCAGGCGGTTCGTCCTGACGGGCTACCGCGACACGCAGTGCGGCTTCAAGGCCTTCCGGAGGGCGGCGGCGATCGACCTTTTTTCGCGGCTCCGGACCGACGGGTTCGGCTTCGACGTCGAAGTCCTAGTCCTCTGCCGGGAACTCGGCTATCGCGTCGCCGAGGTCCCGATCGTCTGGAGCGATTCGCGGCCGAGCCGGGTGAGGTTCATCAGGGGCTCCCTGGGGATGCTGAAGGAAATCATCAGGATCCGGCGGCTGGTCCGGCGCTCTCGGAACGGGTGAGAATTCACCTCGAGAATCACCCCTACGGGTGATTGCCCCCGTCGTCTTCCCCCCGCACAATGGCTGGGAACCCAACTTCGGGGTTTCTGACGGGAGTGCCACATGGAAAGACGCAAGCACCGCCGATTCCAGCAGTGGAACAAGGCCATCATCACGTCCGCCTCCGGCGGGGACGGGATACCGCCCCGTTGTCCCATCGACGCCTACGCCTGGGACCTGTCGCTCGGCGGAGCGAGGATACAATCCGAAGAGTGCTTCCCCGTCGGCGCCGTCGTGCGCATCCACCTCGAGCTGGTCAGGTCGCGGGAGTCCGTCAGCATCGACGGCGCCGTCAGGTGGTCCAGAAGGAACGAGAAGGAAAACATCTACGAGTTCGGGGTCGAGTTCCAGGAGTGCAGCCAGGCGACCCTCCAGGCCATCATGAAAAACCTCTACCGCGAAACAGACCGGAAGGCGAAAGGCGAACAGCCCCAAGTCACCCTGGGCAAAGGTGCCATGTAACCCCGTCCGGTCGCCCGACGGATTTAAAAGAAGCATTATGCAAAAGCGCAAAGACCGGCGTTTCAAGCAGTGGAGCAAGGCCGTGATCAAGCCCTTGCCGAAGGGCCAGGATTCCCTTCTCGCCAACGAAGTCAAGGCCGTCACCTGCGATCTTTCGCTCGGCGGGGCCCGCATCCACACGGCGGAGCCCTTCGAGTTGGGGACCGTCCTCCGGCTCAATATCGAGCTCCTCCGGTCCCGAGAAACCGTCAGCCTGAAGGGCCGGGTCAAATGGGTCAAGCGCGACGAAGTCATGAATGTCTTTGAATTGGGCGTCGAATTCGATCACGACACTTCCCAGACGATCATGAGCTTGATGAAGAACCTTCACGGCATGGCGCCCTGAATCCCCTTCGGGCGGCGGATTAAGCCCGGGGAAACCGGACTCATCCTACCCGCGCCGTCTTGACCCTTCCCGTTATCGCGATCGTAATTCTGTATGTTCCCCCTGAGTTGGCCACGGTGATCGAGGCCAGGTCGGACACGGTTCCCTGGGGATGGAAGACGGGGCTGTTGTTGGCCCGGACGGCGACGCCGGGGAGCGAGGCCGTCCTCGCCGTCCGCCAGATTTTTGCGGCCTCGTCATAGCGCTCGAAGACGAACCCCGCCGGGACGAATCGCACCCGGACCGGCTCGCCGGACATGATCGCCCGAAAACGGGCCTGGTTGAGGCCGGACGTCACTTCCCAGATCCCCGACTGCAATTGGAATTTCGGGACGAGCCGCTGGAAAGAATAGGCGGCCCCGTAGATGAAAAGGCCGGCCAGGGTGAGGGCCAGGACGATTTCGACCAGCGTGAATCCTTCCGGTTTCCGGCCCACTCAATACTCCTTCCAGGCGAGGACCTTGAGCGAGATGAAAGCGAGTTGGGGCGCCGCCGTCAGAGGCGCGTTTTCCGGGAATTCGCCGGCCGCGGCCCGCTCGTCCCGGGCGATGGCCAGCCTGTTCCCGTTTCCGGAGAAGCCGTTCGCGTGGAGGGCGCCCAGGACTTGGACTTCCTTTCCGGCGCCCTCGATCGTGAACCCGCCGGAGGCCGCCGTCAGCGAGGCCTGGAGTTTCAAGTCGGAAGGGGCCGCTTCGCCGACGGCGATACCGCCGCCGAGCGCCTCGCCCGAGACGACGTCCCGTCCCGCCGAATAGATGACGAGCTGGGCCTGCGAGTCCTTGACGTAGGGGACGCCGTCCTGCCAGCGGACGCCTTGGAGGATGAGGTGCGAGGAGATGGTGATTTTGTCCGAGGAGACAATGGTCAGGTCGACGCCGCTGAGGACGGAGGGCGTTTCCCCGTCGAGAGCCAGTTCGATCCGGCCGTCGCCCGCGACGTACCCGCCGCCGAGAGATTCGATCTTTCCGTTGACGATGACGATCGGCAGCGGAACGAGGTCATAGGCGAAGCTCCCTTCCGGCGACCGGAAATCCGTTCTGCTTCGCGCCGGGCTGAACTCGAGAACCCATTCCGCGCCGTCCGCGCGGAAGGCAATGACCTGGGCGCCGCCGCTCGTCGCCAGGATCATCTCTTCGAGATCCCCCTGGACGAAGACGCCGCCGAGGCCCAAGTCGTTTTGGATGAGGGTGACGCCGGCGGGGACGGGTTCGGTGGATGGTTCGAGCCCGAGCGCCTCCCTCAGCTGGGCGGGCGTCAGGTCTCCGGGGCGGAAGACCCCGATATTCAAGGCTTTCGCGACGACCGGGCCCGGGTCGCCCGGGAGGACGCCCTCGGCCGACGCCGCGAGTCCCGGCCTGAGGACCTCGCCGGGTCTCGACAGGAACCGGATTCCGTTTTCTCCGAGGAAGGCGGTTTTTTGCCCTTCCGTCATGTCTTTCCCTATAAAGAGAGGAATGGCCGGCATGGGCAGATGTCCGGCCAGAAGCCCCAGGGAGCCTTCGAGGACGGATAGGCGCTTCGCCTTGACGCGGCTCAGCCCGCCCGAGGCCTCGATCCGCAGAGCCGCCGAGATCCGGAAATAGCCGCCCATGTCGGTGAGCCCCCCGAGACCGCAGGTGGCGCGGCTTTCCCAGATCATCTCCTCGAATGTTTCTTCAACGACCCTCGGAAAGGCGGTGCCCAGGACGTCCTCGAGGAGGAGGGGGAATTCCGCCGCCGGACTCTCACGCAGGCCCGTCACGCGTTCGGCCGTCACCGCAGCCAGAGGCCCCGAGGCCTCGAGCCACTCCGTGAGGTCGCGGAACCCCCGCTTGAGGCCGTTCTCCGAAGCGCAGTCGAGGAGAACCGCGAACTTGCGGGATCCGTTGATCTTCAGGTGGACTCCCGAGGCGTGGATCATGGCCAGGCCGAGCCCCGAAAAGACGACGAAGAGAAGAAGGACGGCCAGGCTGACGGCGCCGTGCTCCCTGTGCCGAGATTTGCCGATGGAACGTGACAGAGAATTCCGGGACGGGCCGAAAAATTCGGGACATAACCCTTTTCTCTTGAAAAGGGATTGTGTCCCGTGAATTTTCCAAGCCTCATCGGCAAATCCCGGCGAGGGCTGGGTTCTTGAGAAAGACTGTCGTTTCATGGGCGTGCGCTCCTTCGACGCTGAGTTCGAGGCGGACGCGGACGAGTCGGGCCTCGGGATCGCAAATCCAGATCGCTGCCGCGATGTTTTCGAGAAGGGGTTGGGCCGAACCGCTGTTCACCCGCCGCCGCAGAATGCGGGCCGGCCCGTCCAGGAAATAGGCGACGTTCTCGAGGAGCGAGACGGCCGCCGTGTCTGGGAAATAGCCGCGCTCGAGCGGTTCTCTGAGGATGACGGCGCCGCGTTCGACAGCGGCGACGGTCCGGACCTCACCCGCCGCCCCGTCGCTGAGGCATATCTCCTGGCCAGTGGCGATATCCGCCGTCGAAGCCAGCAGAAGCCGGATGTCCCCGGCGCGCGCCTCTCCGACAAGGGTCAGGGCCTTTTCGAGGGAGGTAATCCGGAGCTCCTCGTCCGTCGCCCGGGCGGCCTCGACGAGGCCGAGGGCCGCCTCGGCGGCGAGCCCCCGGCCGGCATGGAGGAGGTCGATCCTCATTTTATCGAGGGCCGCCAGCGCGCCTTGCCCCGCTTCCTCTCTCTCCTTGAGCCGGAAAAAGACCTTCTGGGCCAGGCCGAAAAACTGGAGACTCGACGTGATGACGAAAAGCGACAGGGCCATCCCGAGCAGGGATTCGACCAGGGAGAACCCGCCCTTTCTCATGGCCGGAACCCCAGGTCCCGCGAGATGAAAAGGACCGCCGCCGTTTCCGGTCCCGACCGGCCGGCGTACCGGACCCTGAGCCCGACCCTCTTCATCCTGTCCCCGTCGTCGGTCACCTCCCACTCCTCCTCGATGAGATAGCCCCCAGGTTCGCCGCGGACGATTTCAGCGTGTTCCCCGGGCGAGAGCGTTACGTCTTCGAAGGGCCGGGACTTCAGCGTTTCGAGCCGGTCTGTGAGCGCGTGGGTGAGAGCCGCCGTGATATCGCCCTTCCTCTTCGCCCGCAGCGAAAGAGTCAGGAGCTCGGCCGTGCCGACGACGAGGAGAAGGGCCAGGGCCATGGCCACCAGGACTTCGATGAGACTGAATCCGTCCCGCTTCATGACCGCCTCCATTTTCCGCTTTCGCCCCCCTCTCTAGCGGGCGGCGTGCCAGTCCGGCCGATAATAATCCCCGGGGGGAGTTGGAAAACCCCTTCTGCCGAGCGACAACCCGAAGGGCTAATTGACTGAAAAATATGGCTTTTTGCGTCAACCGGCGGCGACGCGCGGCGATCGCGAATTATTTTTCTCCCGGCTCTTGACAAGCCCCCCGAGAATCCCTATCATATAGGGGCCTTTTAGGCTATCATTCTGACAACCGTCAGCGGTTGAAATAGTAATCAGAGTTCGATAGATGGTTGAGGTTTCTCTCTCGGGTTAGAGAGAAGTTAGTTCTTTGAAACAAAAAGCGGAGCGACCAGTTTTTGATCTTTTTTGCCAAAATCAAATTTG
>Ga0315281_10003245_pt1 | contig 23881 bp, 22 predicted proteins | sample YL17G07_0_MG_FD_204540 | JGI IMG/M metagenome (GOLD analysis project Ga0315281, IMG submission 204540) | Sediment microbial communities from Yellowstone Lake, YNP, Wyoming, USA - YL17G07_0 | ecosystem: Environmental > Aquatic > Freshwater > Lake > Sediment | place: USA: Wyoming | collected... | reverse complement strand
ATAAAACGCATGCGCATCCTCCCCAACACAAAACCAGAAGAGATAGCCTTTCATCTTGCAGGCATAAGAGGCACAATTGATGGCAGGGCCTACGGGCTTCTTGGGATAAGCACAGAAGCGCTGGACAACTTTGCAGAGAGCACCACAAGTAACCTGAGAAAGGGCATGGTCTCTATCAGTGAAGCACTAGGTAAGCTTGATACGCCAGAAGCCAAGAAAGCAATAGATGATGCGTGCACGAACAAGGCGGTTGTGCCGTTGGCAAAGACCTACCTCCTGAATAGGCTTGTCGTTTCAATGAACGTCCAAACGGGTTTAACTCAAGAGGCTATGTCAAAGCTGCTTCCCGATCTTAAAATGTCAAAGTTTCTCGGAAGAGCAAAGGTAAGAAATAGGCAATATAATCTTAAGTAGTGCTTTTGAGTGCGCTTCTCGTTCTTGTGGCCGTATCTTCCACTGCTCTGGTCCTCTGATGGCTTATAATATATGGCTCCATGTGCTCAAGCAGCCTTGCCTTGTTCGCATTTATGTGCCTGAACATCGTGTCGTGGGTCAGTGGCGCGTCGTCGTTTAGTATCAGCGTGCTGTTATTCCTTATTGATACATACTCTTCTGCGTTTATCTTTCTTTGAGATTTAAGTTCGGCTTCAACATTTGCATTAAGCAGCGCTATCATCTCAGATATTTCCTTTGGAATACCAAATATTGTGTAGGATTCGCCGCCGCTGCCATAGTAAGACATGATTATGTACTTGCTTTCGGGATCATCAGAGTGTATAAAATAGCTTACCATCCCAAGCCCTTCGGATCCGGTATAAATATTGCCTATTACCTTAGACAGTTCAATAATCGCATCTATACCTAGCCTCTTCTTGATCTCTTTAAAGGTGGGGGTGTCCCTTAGTACTGCGTTGTAGTCTTTGTCGGCCTTTTCAAATTTTGGTATAACCCCCACCACGATCGGTTTACCTGTTTTTTCATCTTTTTTTACTTCGTATAAGGGTTTGAAGGCGTCTTCAAAATTCTCTAGGCTTAGTTTCTCGCTTCCCCTAAGCGCCTCTAGGTTCTTGACCGTCTCATTTATAGCATCAAGCAGGTCGTTTGTCGGGTTGTCCCGTCTGGCTATCCTCTCTATTGTGGCGAGCATCTCGCCTATAAGATAATCCTTGTTCGCGTTGAGCCTCTCATCAACAAGCTCACCGTTCTTCACATCGCCCTCTCTTTCAGCAAGCCTTGCCTTTAGCTCTTTTGGTACGCCTATAACGCCGTAATAGAGTGCACCCACGTCTACCAGAAAGTCAAGCTCGTCCTCGATGTGGGTATAACCTCCAAGAAATGCCTCCCTCGCGTTATTCATCTCATTTTTGATCTTTTCTCTAAGTACATCATCATGCCTTGAAAGGTGTCTTACAAGATAGGCCACCTCCTTTTCTACTATCGCGGGATACGGTATGTGTGGCAGCCAGACAACCCTTTTTGTTACGTCTACGTCGTTTATGTTTAAGCCGGATTCTTTTGCAAAGTCCTTCAGCGATTTATATCTTAGTTTGGTGTACGCCTCATTAGAATAGTCGCCGAATACAACTGGGTATTTTGCCACAAGCTCCAAGCCCGATTCCTTCAGCGTGTCTCCAAATATCACCTTAATGAAGTCTGGTACGTCTGCGTCAGCGGAGCCTATCTTTCTCGACAGCCTTATGCCTTTCGTTTGCGGCTCTGTTTTTTCCAAGCAAATGGCAACCGAACCGAAACCACCAGTTGCATCTGCAGGCGTATGTAGCCTGTAAAGCGCATTATCAGCAGATACCACTATTGCCTTTCCGCCCTCCAAGCCGTTTACTGCAAATCCCGCTATTGCCGAACCCTGCGAGGTGCATGCGGACTGTAGATGAAAACGCAAGGAGGGATTAAACTCGTCAAGATCAGCAAGCCCCTGCCTTCTTAACTTGTCCAGCACTATATTTACTGCCTTTTTGACCTGAATTCCCATGTTTTCTGAAGAGCCAGTTGGCGTTTCTGTTGCCACAATAAAGGTCTTTACCTCGCTCGGCCTGATTCCCTGTTGCAGTATGAGTTTCACTGTTGCCAAAGCCGCTTCGGTTACAACCGTTTCACCCACGTCTGCAACGCTCGAAAAGTCTATACCCAAGCCCTTGGTTATTGTTTCGTACCTTCCCTTTACCTTGTTCTCTGCTTCCTCTATCGTTTTTGCCTTTTCTAGTGCAGAAATTTTAAGCCTGCCCAAGGATACCGCAATGCCCGTTATGCTGACAAGGCTATCATCGACCAGCCCGGCCATCTTTTTCTCTTCGTCATCTGTCCTAAGGACCGTTTCAACATGTGCTGCCATAGAGTCATAACCTAATTAAAACCAACATATTTAAATAACGTAGCCATATTCGTCCTTTGACGAGCCTTCAGAAAAGCAAACGCAAAAAATGGAGAGCAAAACAAAGCAATTAGTTGCTTTGACCATCTGCGCTATCTCTTCTCCTCCATACTTTATAGATTGCTGTTTTAGGAGATATTTATATGTTGCTATCCGCTTTAACGTCGATAAAGGTCCAAATCAACAGGATGTGATAGCCGTTCTCCCTAGCAATACTTTTAGGCCTATTGCACCAAATAGTATGCGATAATTATGGCAACTGAAGAAGCGGCAGACAAAAATACTAAAAAAGGCAAAGGGCGCAAGAAAGGATTGATAGGCCTAGTAATAATAGTAATTATACTTGGCGCACTAGTCTATTTGTATGAAACGTACGGCAACCTGCCAACTGCACTTCTTTCAATTGTATCATCAGGGAAGCAGCTGAACGCAACTACCCTTAAGGGCGTACTCCTTCAGAAAATCAATTCAACCAAGACCTTTGTTGTCAACTATACCGGCCAGATAATCATCAGAAAAGACCCAGCAGTTAGCTTCTCTTTCGCAAAATATTACAACAGCACTAGAGTATCCTTTTCGGTAACCGATCTTCTGCAGTTTGGAAATGTAAGCGCCATATTTATATCAAGAAATATCAGTACGCATGGCACGCTCTGTATAAAGGCAAGTTCATCCTCTATACTCGATTTAATCAACAGCAGCAACGTAACAAACGGCTACAAATGCGTTCAGACTGATAACAGTTCAGTGCAAGCTCAACTGATGCGTATTGCTGATGTTTTTGTAAACGTCTCCAGTCTGAGCAACATAGCCATAAAATCGTACGGCATACAGCTATACAACGGGCAACCATGCTATTCTGTATCGGGTAGCGGCTCAATAGAAGTAAATAGCACGCTTGTCGATGGCGATTCAGCTGCACAAACGCCCGTCAACGTGGGCTTTAGCGCCTGCTTCTCCGCACAGTATAATATACCATTATATATTTCAGCAAATCTGACCGCATCAAATGGCAGCAACATAATAATAAATCTGAATGAATCCTCAATGAGCCAAGCCACTACTGCAGGTCAAGTAACCGCGCCCCCAGGTTCGTAAGCTGGCATCAATGCTATTTAAAAATATGCGACTGCCGGGATTTGAACCCGGGTTATCGCCTTGGCAAGGCGATGTCCTACCAGGCTAGACTACGGTCGCATCATTTATTCTATTTTTGATAAAAACAGTTATAATACTGTTCTTAATAAAGTAGCTAATAGGTTTTAAACCATTGCTAGTGAATGTATGAAACCCGAATGGCTGACCATAAAATTATGTTCTACAGAAAAGTATGGCGATGTAAAAAACACGATTAACTCCCTGGGCATCTATACGGTGTGCGTAGAAGCGAAATGCCCAAACATCACTGATTGTTGGAGCTCTGGCACAGCGACATTCATGGTGCTTGGCGACCTATGCACCAGGGGTTGCAGGTTCTGTTCTGTTTCAAAAATGGCAAAGGGCGTTACTGTAGACAATGCAGAGCCGGATAAGCTAGCTCTTGCAATAAGCAAATGGGGCTTGGAGTATGTGGTTATAACGTCTGTGTGCAGGGACGATCTTGAAGATCAGGGCTCTGGCCATTTCGCGAGGTGCATAGAAGAAATAAAGAGAACAAACCCCAATGTAGTTATTGAGGTGCTGATACCAGATTTTAAAGGTGATATCGAATGTTTGAAAAGAATAGTCGATGCCAAACCAGATGTTTTAGGACACAACATCGAAACTGTTGAGAGATTGACTTCTTCAGTAAGGGACAGAAGAGCAAACTACAGGCAATCGCTGAACGTGTTAAAGGACGCGAAGAAGCTTAACCCAAACGTTTACACAAAGTCCGCCATGATGCTCGGAATCGGCGAAAACGATGACGAAGTATTACAAGTAATGAGAGATTTAAGAGCAAACGGTGTGGACTTTCTTGCATTAGGCCAATACCTGAGGCCGAGCAAGTTCCAACTTGAGGTTTCTGAATACATTAGACCAGAAAAGTTTGAACAATTCAAGCAAAAGGCCCTTGAAATGGGCTTTCTTTATGTTGCTGCTGGCCCCTTTGTAAGAAGCTCGTATAAAGCTGGAGAATATTTCATAAAATCCGTAATAAAACACAAAAACGGGCTGAATTCATCTATCGAAGTTCCAAGAATCTGACGAATAAACACTTTTTGCAAGCACCTCGGCTCTTTTCATTTCTTCTTCTGTGCAACTACCGAATTCGAATTCTTTCCCAGCGGTAAAGCCTTCCAAGAGCTTCTCGTAAAGCCCTTCTTGATCTGTGTCTGCATAATTCTTAACACACGTAACCCTTTCCTCAACACTTTTTATCATCTTGTCAGATATCTTCTCCCCACTAACTCTAAGCACCGTAAACATCGTCTTTATGTCGAGATCGTAAAGAATTGTGCCATGCTGCAGTATCGTTCCCTTGCTTCTCGTCTGCGCATTGCCGGATATCTTTTTACCATCAACAACTATATCATTTATCGGGGCAAAACTCGCATTTATGCCCAGTTTTGACAGGCCGTCTATAACCCAACCGCATACGATTCTGTAGCTTTCTCTTATATCCTTAGATATTATAGAAGTGGGTGCTATTACACTATAGGTTATCTCACCGCTGTTTGAATGGTATACCGCCCCGCCGCCAGTCACTCTTCTAATATATGAAATCCCAAGCTCCATGCATTTTTCTATGTCAACCTCCTCCCTCATTGATTGAAAGCGGCCAATCGACACCGCGCTTGGCATCCACTTATAAAATCTTATTGTCGGAGCAGATTTGCCTGCTTCTGCACCCTCCATTATCGCCTGGTCTATGCCCATGTTCAAATACGCATCATGCACCTCAAGCCTTATTACTCGCCATCTCATTTGTCCACCGCCATCTTTATCGTCTTTGCTATGGCCTCTGGTGTTATCCCCATTAGGGTAATAGATTTATTTTTCACCACATTACTCACGATTCGTGCTATGTTTTCTTCGCTTTCATTAACTTTTAGATTTAGTAATGAATTTTCAATGTCCTTCAAGGAAGCTTCGGGATAAAGGAAAAAGTCACCAAGTATCTGTATGCTTTGGATACTATTAGAATAATTGAGTTTCACTTCAATCAATTTGCCTCCAGGAACCTTAAATCTAGCGAAGCCCTTCAAAAAAAGCACCGGACAACTTTCTACTATCTATAAACACAGCTATCTTTTAAGTATAGCGCCTAAAATAGACTGGTAGCTCTCACAACAGGTGTAATAATTTTCCTCTACTCCACCAGAATCATACTCTTTAAACATCTTGCTGAGATTGTAGCCGCTCTCCCTTATATTCCAGAGCTTTCTGGCACTCATTATGGACGGATAGATTGTGCCGTAGCTGTCTAAGAATATACTGAGTTCGCCGTCTCTATTCGGCACCGCGCTCTTCCCATTTTTTACAAACTCTATTAGGCCCTCAAGATACTTTATCTCAAGATAGTTCTTTGCCCTTTCGGCAAAGCCGCCCCCCCTGACTGTTTTTAACCTCTCAAGCATGAAGTTTATATCACTCAATGCAAGTTCAGAGGGTGCAACTATGTTATTGCTCGTGTTTGCATAGTAATTCGAGCTCAGCTGACCCATATTAATATGAATGTATGAGTATTTGAAATCCCCTACGTCCTTTATAACCTCATTTACTGTTTTCTCCAACTGCCCAACGTTCTGGTTTATTATGGTAAAACCGAATACACAGACGAGGTTTTTGTAGCGCCTGCTAAGCTCCTGCAGACCCTTAAAAAGCCTGATTGCTCTATCGTAATTTCCCGGCACGCCTCTTATTTTGTCATGCAACTCGCGATACCCGTCTAAAGATACTGTTATAACAAAATGCGGTATTCCCAACTTCAATATCTCTTCTATCTTTCTAATTTCCATCTCGTAGCTACAAAGCGAATTTGTAGGCATTGTCATAAGATAAAGCCCCCTGCAGTTTTCTGCAAAGGCCTTTGCTATTTCGACTATGTCAGATCTAAGAAATGGCTCACCACCTGTCAATTCTACCCATTTGAAGTAGTTATTTTGCCTTACGAACTCTCCTATCTCGTCTAGAGTAAGCTCGTTCTTTGGTTTTATCTGCCATATCGAGCAATTATGAACTACCGCATTAGAAACAAGGTAGGTGTTATCTGCCGTCTCAATATTTTGCACAATTCCGGTGTATGGAACCAATTCCACCTTTCGCACAGGTCGTAACTGGTTTCCGTCAACAATTTTAGTTTTCATGTATTTTGTTTGTCTTGAACCATATGATATTACATAAGCGTCATGTATTTTTACTACTCTTCCCTCAATTGAGTGTTTAAGTTTCTCTTTAGGAATTTTCTGTACGTTCGCTATAATACCAAGCGATGCATAGCATAGCTGGGCCTGCATTGCAAGGACCTTAGAAGTGGTCGTAATATGATGCCAACCACTTGTTTGCCTAGAACCAAAATAATCTTGAGTCCATCCATCTCCTGCATCCCATCCGTCAAGGAAAGCGCGAATAATATTATTGTCGTTGTTTAGCATAATGAAATCAGGAATCTTTTTATGAGGTGCCAGTTTACCGCACCACGTAGAAAATGCTCTTGCAAGTATTCGAGAACCTATACTGCAAACTGTTCCTGTCGGTGTTTTCGTCTTCCAAACCGAATAGCCAAGTCCTCGTACGATTTCAATGACCCTTTCCTGTAACTTAATTTCATCAGAATTGAGAGAGAATCTCACTGCACTTGTACGCGTTGATCCTCCTGCGACATATAGGCCGAGTAGCCACGCCGTCTCTTTGTTTAATAGAAGCTCTAGCGGGAATCCTTTTGATTTTGCGACCCGTTTACCATTCTCATTAGTGAACATGGCTAGAGATAATGAAGTTGCCTTTAATGTTCGGGTAACTCTGGGAATGATAAGATAGTCCCCGTCTGCTTTTTCAAGTTTTGGTGAAATTAACTTTGCTTCTTTCCATGCAGGTTTACTATAGAGATACCGACCAGGTCGCCCTAATGATTTTGAGGTGCTAACAAGGAGCGGGTGTTCAGGCGTAATTTCTATTGGAAGCAAACCACTTGCCTTGATTCTTATCAGGTGTCCAGAATAGTATCTTTCGAACCTTTGCCTTACTTCATTTAATCCACTAAGTCCAACAGCATAAGCCCCAACTCGCAATCGATCAATCTGTTGGTTGTCTCCAAGAATGATTTCATCAGGCTTGACGCAGTGTACACATCTGCTCTGGCACATGTACGTTACAGAAAAGTTCAGCTTATACGGTCTAGAAAGCTTCTTGAAGTTGCTCTCTAATACCGTTCCAACCATACCGGCGGCTCTAATATTTTTAAGCATATTATCTCGTAAATATAAGTTTAAATAATATTTATAGTTTATGTTATGGAAAAGGTAGGCTTGTCCAAAAATTGTATGCCGTTGGCAGGACTCATTAGTATTGTTCTGTTTACCGAGTACTTTTTACAGACGCTGATTGAGGCTGGCCATTAGCTTTTTGTATAAAATATCATATGCTTTCCTGTTAGCGTGCATTTTGTATTGTTTAAGAAAAGTCATGACTGCACGTTTGGTCTTTGTCTTAATCAGCAGTTTTGTAAATAGAAAGCAGCTTCTGTAAAACAGTTTGCTGGTCTTACCTCTAAACCATTTTTCATGTTCAGTCGCCGCGTAGATGAGATATCTAGTATCAACACTTCCATGAAACCAACCCTGTTTTGCTATCCACATTGCTAATCCTTCATGAAGCCATAGAGGCTTCCAGGTACCTACAAAATTCGTATAAAAGACGTGACACATCTCGTGGGTCAATAACTGCAAATAACTTGACCTATTTGTGGACAGTCTCTTGTAAACCAAGGGAGCAAATATAAATATCCTAAAATTGTTGCCTATTGCCCCCACCCACTTTTCCGTATGACTACCCCATTCTTTATCAAAGTCTTTGCGTGAATATGCGAGCCGAATTCTAATTAGTTGGTCTATACCCCAAAATCTTCGGTTTATACTATAAGCTTTTCTGATATATTTTTCTAGTCTTTTCTTATCAGGGACACTAATAGCTTCTGGATACCGAATTTTGCCCTTAGTGATACGGATATATGCCGCCATTCAATCTACTGATATATCAATGCTAACGCAGATTTAAGTTCTTTATTTTAGTGTCCGGTCGAAATCGAATGAATATCCGCCCAAAAGCGATTTAAATGGAATGTATAATATAATCCTTAAGCTCCAAGCGGTAGTCAGGGATGTGAACCTCAGGTTCAAATCCTTTTCACTAATTTTAAAATATCGACGACAAAATGCCTCTTTTGCCGTTGGCAGGATTTGAACCTGCGACATTCCGGTTACAAAATTGCAAAGGCAATCCTTCAGCCGGACGCTCTCCCAGATTGAGCTACAACGGCATCGCAGCATGCAACTTATATATCTCAAACGTATTTAATAAATTTACCCTAGATTAATATCTAATCTACTACTAATCTTGATAAGATGCAATCCTCATGGGACGAGCTCCAGCCGTATGCGAGCCTTGTAAATACTACTACATTGCAACCAAGGGCCTACCAAATCAACATAATAAAAGGCATACTTTCTGGTGATAACACTCTGGTTATACTTCCAACTGGTTTAGGCAAAACCCTGCTTGCAATATTTGCAATTGCAAACGCATTGCACAAACAAAAACGCGCCCTGATTGTTGCTCCCACTAAACCACTCAGCGAACAGCACTATCAATCACTGACAAATACACTAAATATACCGAAAGAACATATATTGCTGCTCACGGGCGCCATTAGGGGTTCTAAGCGCCTCGATCTAGAGTTGCAGGCGAAGGTAATCACAGCAACGCCGCAAACAATCGCAAACGATGTTCGTGCAGGCAGGCTCAACCTCAACAATTTTGGCGTTGTAATTTTTGATGAGTGCCACAGGGCGGTTGGCAAGTATTCATACACTTACATAGCAGACGAGTGCAAGCTCAGGGGCATTCAGGTCGTAGGGCTTACGGCCTCTCCAGGCAGTGACAGAAGGAAGATAAACCAACTCATAGCCACTCTAGGAATAGAGAATATAGAAATACGAAGCTCAACAGATCTTGATGTCATTCCATATGTAATGGGCAGCGACGTTCTGACAGTGTATGTTGATAAAGGCCCGGTCATAGAGACAATTGCTAGCATACTAAGCCCTATAATAAATGAGTATCTTGGCAAGCTGTATAGCAAGGGATTGAGCCCATTCAGGAGCTTTGAGAATATTCCGAAGAGGCGCCTTCTTGAGATAGGCAACACAATAAGCAGAATATCTTCTGGCTATAGGTTTGCCGCATTCTTCAACTATATCTACGTGCTTAATCTTGCACACGCGTATGATTTGGTTACAACAGAGGGCCTGTACCCGTTCATAGCATATATCGAATCACTGCAAAATCGTGAGAAAAAAAGCAAGGCTCTCACCAGCTTGCTAAACAACCCAAATCTAATAAAAGCCCTCGAAATTGCGAAGCAGGCATATGAAAGGCACGAAGAGCATCAAAAAGCGGCAGAGCTGGTAAAATTAATCAAGACAACTGTCAGGGACAAAAGCGCAATTGTATTTGCACAGTACAGGTCGACCATAAAGATGCTTGTCGATATTCTTGAAGCCGGCGGCGTGCAGGCAAAGGCGTTCGTCGGCAAAAAGGAGGGCATAACACAGGCTCAGCAAGCCCAAACAATAAAGGATTTCAGAGAGAAGAGGTTCAACGTACTAGTCTCTACATCAATAGGGGAAGAGGGTTTGGATATCCCGAGTGTTGATTATGTAATATTTTACGAGCCAATACCGAGTGAGATAAGGAACATTCAAAGAAAAGGCAGAACTGGCAGGTTCAGGTTTGGCAGCGTAATAATACTTGTTGCACGTGGAACAAGAGACGAAGCGTATCTCATGGTGTCAAGGCTTAAGGAAAGGCGCATGGTTGAGGTTGTAAACAAGATAAGGGAGGACCTAACAACACGCCATAAAGCTTCTAGACAACGATCACTTTTGTGAATAAGCTTTATAAGCATGTTTTTCAAAATTATACTGACCAGTGATTCTTTGCACAGGTATGTTAAGGGCGCGAGAAGCGAGCGCGAGCTTATAGATCTATTCTACAGGATGGAATACTCTGTTATAAGATCAGCAGGCAGTGGCATCAACTCAATAAGTCCAGACATACTCGTATTCAAGAACGGCAAGGGTCTGGCATTCGAATGCAAGGCCTGGAATGATACAAGCCTATCGCTCCCGAAAGAGAAGCTTAGGGCACTGAAGCTCTGGCAGCAAAACACCAACATGCCAACCTATGTAGCATGGCGCATGAATAGAACCGGATGGTTCTTCATAAAGCCAGAAGAGTTTTCCGAAAGAGACAAAAACTATACCCTAACCAGTAAAACCGCAATTCAAATAAACAGAAGGTTCGATGCACTAGTTTCTAGCACTCTTTGAACATGCTGAATCTAAAGATAAAATTTATATATCTATTTAGACAATCTTATAATAGAATAGTCATATTCACAAGTTTCAAAGGGATATATTTATGATATACGCCTCTGGCAAGGTTGTGGTGTTAGTAACAGATTCTGTTACTAGTTAATTGAATCTCTTATTCTAGTGATATGACTATTTCTAGTGCATTAAGCACACAAAATGATTGAATGGCAAAAACATACGTTGACATAGTAAAGTACATGATAGATGCAAGATTTGAGATAAGCGGCTCGGTTGACAAACCAGACATAATCGGGGCAGTTTTCGGCCAAACTGAAGGCCTGCTTGGCACCGATCTCGATTTAAGAGAGCTCCAAAAGAACGGCAAAATAGGCAGAATAGAGATAGAGCACGGCACATCCAATAACAAGACCTTTGGAAAGCTGTTCTTGCCCTCCTCATTGGGTAAGATTGAGACGTGCATAATAGCCGCAGCTATAGAATCTGTCGATAGGGTGGGGCCATTTGAAACAGCATTCAAAATAGAAAAGATAGAGGATACGAGAAACGAGAAAAGGAGCAAGATAATAAACAGGGCAAAGGAGCTCATTAAGAACATGCTGATAAATGTCATACCAGATAGCAGAGAGATTAGCGAGCTCGTTGAATCTGACGTCAAGTCGAGCACAGTCACGACATATGGCCCAGAGAAACTTCCAGCTGGCCCAGACATAGCGAAGAGTGAAAGCGTGATACTTGTCGAAGGCCGTGCGGATGTAATTACCATGCTTAGAAGCGATGTCACAAACTGCGTAGCGGTGGGCGGTGCAGCAGGCAGCATACCAAAAACCATTCTAGAGCTATGCGCCACAAAAGAGGTGACCCTGTTTTTGGACGGCGATCGCGGTGGCGACATGATATTAAGGAACATCATGAGCGTCGCGGATGTCGATTATGTCGCAAGGGCTCCGGAGGGCAAAGAGGTAGAGGAACTAACACACAAGGAGATAATCAAGGCACTGCGTTCAAGAGTGCCCATAGAGCAGATATCCACGGCAATGAAACAACAGACCGAGAGGGTGCAGGAAAGATACAGCCAACGCCCAGCCCATCAGCAAAGAGCCAGGATGGAAGCCCAAAGGCCGCCGATGATGGAAGCCCAAAGGCCGCCGGTAGCAGAGCCTCAAAAACCCACGGTGCCAAGCCCATCCGAGATAACGGAGAACTTAAGGGAGCAGAACAAGGAGCAAAAGCTCGTGCCGGCCAAGGAAGAGCCCAAACCCGCACCCGTACAGGAAATACAGAGCCAGCTTGAAGAGAATGTGGACCTTGACCTACGTAGCATAGATGAAGAGACACACAGGTCTAGCTCAATAGAAAAGGTGCAGTTTGGCGCTGTGCAGGCAACGTCCGAGCCGATAGACGCCAGGCTTGTGGGCGCGCTCAATGAGCTTCGCAACACCCTAAGGGCCCGCCTGTATTCTGGCAGCGGTGAAGTGGTGAACGAGATACCAATAAGGGAACTCTTCCAAACCCTGCAGGATTCAAAAGAGGTCCATGCTGTAGTATTTGACGGAGTTATAACGCAGAGGCTTGTTGAACTTGCCTATCAAAGCGGCATAAAGAACATCTACGGGGTGAGGGCAAGCCAGCTCTCACGCAAATACGAAGACATGGTTCTTTACACCACAGAGCTTGGCAGGCTCTGATTTTTTACTCCCTAAATTTTAATAGTTGCTGCTAGAAGTATTATACATATAGTAGGGTGGTTTGACGTTAGATGGTCTCATAGATCCGGTACTGCAGAAGTACAGCATACCGATGTGGGTAAAGCCTTACGTATACGATTATGTAAGAAAAGACCCGATTAACGCGATAAAAAGAGCCACAAGCTTCATAGATGTGAAGCGCAAGAAAGGGGTTGTGACAAACAGCTATGTGCAATTGCCCAACAGCATAATGTTCAAGATGTCAAGCATAATTCACATGCTTAGCCTGTTTTTATACGGTACAGAAAGGACAGCAAAGATTGCAAAGGCATGGTCTGCAAAGCCCGATATGAAATACAGAAATTACGTTGATTACTACGCGGGCATGGTTGAGGTGGAAGAAAGGCATGCAAGGGCGACGCTCAACCTGATTGAGGGCTTGGGCTTCAAGCCAAGGGAGCCGACAAAAGAGGTCGTTGCCGTTTTTGACTACCTAAACGGTATCATGGATTGGAGCAAGCGCATAATAGCGACAGATCTTATACTAAGAAGCTCCTATGGTGATGCGTTCGGACTCGTTTTCTACAAGGTGTTTTATTTCGTAATGCCAGAATTCATGAGATCTTTCGGCAAGGCGTTTACAGAAACAGAAGAGCAGAACAAATGGGGCATAAAAGAGGCGGAGCGCGTAATAGCAGAGCATAAGGTCGACAATAACCAACTGCTGGAAATGAGTATAGAGCTGTTGTGCAGAATTGAAAAATCGATCAATGCTGAGATGCCTCTTGCAGATGAAGCAGGCATAAAAAAAGAGGCTAAGCTCTTAAAAAGGATATCGATCGCATATCCGCTCCATAGATTGGAAAGCCTAGGAGCTGTTAGTAACGTAAGCAAAACAGAAAAAGAGATCACATCAAAAGCAAAGAAGCTCAAACTATAGGAACACGCTTAAATACTTTATTAACCAAATCATAAACATACGAACTAGTGGTGCTTGACACATTTGTAAACCAAAAGCAACTCTTGATTACAATAAAACAATAACACAAAGTGATGGAATGGCTGACAACATGCAAAAAGAAACCCAAGGAGAAGGCAGAATGGAAAATATTGTATACATAGGTAAGAAACCTACCATGAACTATGTGCTTGCTGTAGTAACGCAGTTCAACAACGGCATGAATGAAGTAATTATAAAAGCACGAGGAAACGCAATATCAAGGGCTGTTGATGTAAAGGAAATAATAATAAACAAGTTTCTTCCAAACGTGAAGGAAAGAAGTATGACGACCTCTTCCGAACAGCTAACAAATGAGGATGGCACAAGGTCAACAGTAAGCGCCATACAAATAGTGCTTGCAAAGCAATAACCGTTCGGTTTTACTGTTGCTTTATTGGTTGAGTTGGCTATTTTTGAGTTTTACTTTACATGTTATTTGGGTATGATGCATTCTGTCCTTAGATGAGAGGCAAGTTCAAGACCATATTCTTCGCCTTCTCTGTCAAGTATAATTGCTCTTTTGGCTTCGAAAATTACAGCCCATAGTTGTGGGTATTTCTTTTCGATCAAGTCTCCCAAGCATGTGCCATTTATACAGATGTGGTTTAGCAGAGCGGGATAGTTATTTGCAATGTCTGCAGCTGCGCCTTCGGAACTCAATGCCGCTACTGTAGCAATAATCTCCCTTTCCTTATCGGATAGTTTTAGGTACTCTGGGTAATGTGCTGTTGAATCCGCACACAATGAGTCTTTTCGTATCATGTCAAAAAGCGCATCGATGTCTCTTCTTTTGCCTTCTGCTTCGGGATCATTTCTCATACGCTCTACTGCATCTGCAACCTTCATCTGGCTCACCTTGTATGCCTCAACAGAATTTGAGTAGGTCGCCTTTGTTCTCTTCATAAAACCACCACAAGGAATATACTTATGGGACAAAAACTTTAAGTCTTCCATAGAACCTATTTTTATATATCTGCTAGTCCTAACATTACTTGTTTGGTAATTGAATGCTAAGAACCCATTTTGTAAATGAGCTTAACGCCGGCATGCCCGAGCAGGAGGTTACAATTGCAGGCTGGGTTCACGAAGTCAGGGAGCTAGGAGGCATAACCTTCCTGCTTCTAAGGGACAGCACTGGCATAGTTCAGGTTACAGCCTCCAAAAAGGTCAGCAAAGAGATTGCCAAGAGCCTATCGCTCCCGAAAGAGAGCGTGATAAGCATTACCGGCACGATAAAAGCCAACAAAGAGGCAAGAAACGGCTTTGAGATAGTGCCGAAATTGGTAGTTAACCTTAACCCGCTATCAGCAAAAATACCTTTCGAGATTACAGGCAAAGTTCCAGCAGAGCTGCCAGTGAGGCTCAACCACAGGTACATAGACCTGAGAAGGCAGCAAAGCACAGCAATATTCAAAATACAGTCCACAATACTAAAGGCGTTTGTAGAGTTTTTTGCAAGCAAGCAGTTTACAGAAATAAGAACGCCCTCAATAGTCAGAGAAGCGACTGAAGGAGGTTCAGACCTTTTCAAGATGAATTACTTTGGTGAGGACGCCTATCTATCGCAGTCGCCGCAGCTCTACAAACAACTGGCAATCATAGGCGGCCTTGACAGGGTCTTCATGGTTGTGCCTGTTTTCAGGGCCGAGAAATCAAACACGACCTACCATCTCACAGAATCCACACAGATGGATATAGAAATAAGCTTCGCGGACCACAACGATGCCATAACGCTGCTTGCAGATTCGCTGACCTACATATTGAAGAATGTCAAGAGGAATAACAAGCAGGAGCTAAAGATCCTTGGCATTGAAGATCTCAAAATACCAACCGTAAATATATTGAATTACAGTGGGCTCATACCAAACCTAAACTCCAAAGGCTCAAAAATGATGTTTGGCGACGACCTGACAAAAGAGGACGAAAAACTAATAAGCGAACTGTACGGTGACGCTGTAGTGATCAAAGAGTACCCAAGGGCGATAAGGGCATTTTATTCAATGCCAAACAAGGAGAATCCAGAACTCTCAAACAGTTTCGACTTGGTATACAAAGGCATTGAGATATGCAGCGGCGCCCAAAGGATCCACCTGCCAGACCTGCTCACGGAATCAATCAAAAGGCATGGCATGAATCCTGAGAGCTTCTTGTTCTACATAAACGCATTCAGGTGCGGAGCCCCTCCACACGCAGGTTGGAGCATAGGTCTTGAAAGGTTGACCATGGCAATAACAAACTCAGACAACATAAGGGAGTGCTCGATGTTTCCGAGAGACAGATTCAGGCTTACTCCTTAAATTTATCCGGCTTTCCGTCGACAAAGTCGAGAAAAAGCTTAAATATTTAAACAGCCAAAATGTTATATATAAAGGGATTAACAATGGAAGTTCAAGCAAGAAGATCTGTTCCATGGACGCAAACAGAAGCGAAGAGAATATTAGGGGAGATAAGCAACGTACCCGAAGAACGTTCAAAAGCTGGCCGGTTTAAGTTCCGGGTAATCGGACTAGAAGTAGAGCTAAAGAGCACGGAGCAGAGAATTAAGAGCTACAATCAAAGTGAAGAACAGGTGCGTTTAGAAAGCTTACAGGATCTACTGAATACCGCCGCGACATTGTGTGGCATAAGAGATATATATACAGACGCGTACATGGGCAGGGCATACAAGATACTAAACAATACAACAAAAGAATTTACTACTAGCAAGAGTGACGAACTAAACAAAGACATCCTCAAGGAATTCGCTAATGAGGCGATGAGGGCGGTCCAGAGTGGCGATTATCAACAACTGCCAAGCCTATTCCACAAGACGATGGAGTATGTCAATAGGCTTGTCGAGTACAACGAGGGTACAGTAAAGGCACTTGAAGAAGCTCGAAAAAACGGGAAAGTCTTAGCAGCGAAAATCGCCAAAGCACTTAAAGGAGAGAAGGTATCGGGCATTGAGGATGAAGCGAAAAAGATAAGCAGCGAAATAATCTATAATGCTAAGGCGCTGAATGATCCCGAAAAATTTGCAATAGATTTCAGAACGATGACGGGCTTACAGGAAACATTAAAACTAATTAGTAGAATTGTTGAGGAAATAGAGGCAACTAAGAGCTACGAAGGACCAAAAAGCGAACTAAAAGCCATGATGGACAGTATAGTTAACGTATTAAATGAGGTTGCAAGAACTGGTGAGGCCCCAAAAAGTCGTTCTCCAATGGTAAGTTCAGGCACCCCAACGGCAACCTCTACCGCTGCCGCACAAAATACAAACCAGAAATGGATTAATGACATTAGCGAATATATTAATTTACCGGACCACGAATTTGCACGTAAAGCATGCCTAAGCTTAATCGCCAAAGATAAGGACATAGGAGATGCTCTGTCTGATGGAAGACTGAGTGCGGCGCAGACTGAGGTACTTTACAAAGAAATTTCCAAGGCGTGGGCAAAGTATGCCAGAGCGAGCGATGCATTTAGCAGCGATGCAAAATCGTTTATACCTGATGATGAAAGTATAGATAAAATGTCCGTTCGTGAAATAGCTCTTCTAAACGCAAAGGCGTATGTAACAGCCAGGGACGGCAAAAACGCCCTAAATAATAAGTCGGATGACGAACTGCTCGAGAGGAATCGTGAGCTATATGATCTTTACATGGAGGCGATTAAAAAGAGAAAGAAAGGAGGACTCGCGCCACCCCCGCTACCAGAGGAAATAATGGGGGCCTAGTGCAAAAAGGACCCTAAATTTACGCTCCTTCCTTTCTTATCAAATCTCTTATACTGTTTGAAAGTTTCTTTATTAGCTGTATCTCTTGCTTATCCTCTTTTGTCATAGGGCTTCTTTGTTCGATATGCCTTTCAATCGCATCAAGCAGTTCAAGCCAGCCGTCTGCATCCTCTTTTATAATCTCCAAAACCCTCTGGTCAGTATATAAAAGATTAAGGGCCCTTATCAGCTTTTGGTTCTCCGCTTTCTCTTCTCCAGTTGCAAGCCTTTGCCTTAGGTGCTCCCTCAACTGCGTTATGTCTTCTAATGCAACAGCTTTGTTTGCCTCTATAGCCGAGCTTATGGTGCCAGCAAAATCTACCAAAGCATTATGAAGCATTTCAAGCAGTTTGTTTACCGATAAGGAGGCTATATCATCAAGGACCACAAACACACCCTCTTTTGCTCGAATCTTAATCTATTGAAAATCTAATAAATCTTTCCGCAGAAATGAAAAATCTTATCCCTGTGAAATCCTAGCTCGCAAGCACCGCATATCCTGTCAGGCGCCATCTATGCAAAACATTTCTCATGACAGCTATTTTTGTCTGTTTGTCGATGCATATCGGGTGGTTCAGTTCTACCGAAAGCCTGTTTTTCTTTGCCTTCCTCACATATCCTATAACGGTTGCGGTTCCAGCGATTAGCACCACCGATTCATCCTCGGCAAAGCCCCTTTCCTGAATGTCTGGCCTGTTGAGCGTGTTGTAAGCAATCTCAACACTGTTCATTACATCTGGCAGTTTGCCAACATGCCCTGCAACATTGCCCATTAAGCCGTTTGCTTTTGTGAAACTCGGATCTAGCTCTGTAGACAGCCCTATGAGCCCTCCGGGGCACGCCTCCTCAAGAATTTCAGTGCCGTTGCTTATGCTTGTTATCTGCGTGATTATGGACTTGTAGGATGTATGCTTCTGAGAACTCCCAAGGCCTATGCCGGGCCTTATCTCAACCTCGTCATGCACCCCGAATCTTCCTCTTATGAGCGTGCCGCCAACAACGCCGCCAAGCAGGTTGCCAACCTTTGCTCCGGGCTTGTTGGTATCAAAAGACCTTATAACATACATGAACGGCTCTACCTCGGTGTCAAACTTTGGTCTTTCCAGCTTCGTTATGAGCTCCAACACAACATCCACATTTATGCCCTTGTTCGCCATAACAGGCACTATCGGAGCGTTTTCTATAACGCTGCCTTTTATAAACTGTTTTATCTGATTGTAGTGCTCCAGAGTTGCACTCTTTCCAACTATGTCTATCTTTGTCTGCACTATTATGACATTTTTTATACCCAGTATGTTTATTATCATAAGGTGCTCTTTTGTTTGCTGCATCGGGCACGGCTCGTTTGCCGCTATCACAAACAGGATGGCGTTTATCATGTTCGCCCCGGCGATTGCCGTTGCCATGAGGTTTTCATGCCCTGGAGCATCCACTATGGAAAAACGCATAACCGACTTCGCAGGCCCGGAACAGCCACTGCATTTTTCTGTTATGGTATATGCCTGAGGACCCTCGCAATTTTCACACTTTCTTATCACAGCATCAGCATAGCCGAGGATTATCGTCATGTTCCTCTTGATACTTTCGCTGTGTTTGTCGGTCCATATGTTTGTAAGCGCCTTGACCAAGGATGTCTTGCCGTGGTCTATATGGCCAAGAGTACCTATATTGATTACACTCTGTTTTGTCACATCATTCATAGGCATCATTGCTTCTGCTCCTCGCTCTTCTGCTCCTTTTTCGGGAAGAGTTCATCAGCACTTTTTTCGCCGTACTCTGTGATGACCATGTTGAGCTGTGCCGTATCGGCGCTCACAACATTCCCTCTAACCATCGTGCGCTTCTGCACCCCTTTATCTTTCCCTGATTTTCTCGCGTTTTTCAGTATTCTTCTTTTTACGGCGCCGTGCAGTGCCTTAAGCATCGGAAATCCGCTCGAGTCCGAGCCGCCCGTTATCTTGAACTTGTAGCCAGCGAAGCCCAGTGCACCACCATCTATAATTTCGCCAATTCTTTTGTTTAGGAGCATTACCGCAAGCTCCTGGCTAATCTCCTTCTGTGCTGTCCTGCCTGTTTTCGGATCCGAGTAAACGATCTTCAAAGTCTCGCCTAGTTGTTAATAATCAAAATAATAAAAAAGCCACATCATCTATACATATTTTCTGGCTCTTCCTTGAACCTTCTGATACGCTCAGCAAGCTCCTTTGGTACAGTCGGCCTTACCTCTTTCATTGCTGACTCGAAGTCTGAAAGGGTTACCGCAGCGTGATTGAGTCTTATCGCGTTCATGCCCGCCTCTCTGACCAGATTTTCAAGCTCTGCGCCGGTGTAGCCCTCTGTTGCCTTTGCAAGTTCTTTGAGCATTGCATCGCGTTCATGCTCCTTGAGTTCTACACCATCCTTTGCTAGGGGCATGCGCTTTGTGTGTATCTTTAGTATCTCGTATCTGGTCTCTTCGCCCGGCATCGGTAGCTCTATGATTTTATCAAACCTACCTGGTCTTAACAGAGCGGGGTCTATTATATCGGGCCTGTTTGTTGCTGCTATAACAACTACATTCTTTAGATCTTGAAGCCCGTCCATTTCTGTGAGAAGCGTGCCAACCACACGCTCTGTAACCATCGAATCGCTTGAGTCGCCTCCTCTGGCATATGCTACAGCATCAATCTCGTCTATGAATATTATGCATGGTGCGGCCATCTTTGCTTTTCTGAAAATTTCTCTCACAGCCTTTTCGCTCTCACCAACATACTTGCTCAAGAATTCCGGGCCCTTGATGGCTATGAAGTTGGATTCGCGCTCCGTTGCTACGGCTCTTGCGAGCAGCGTCTTGCCCGTGCCAGGCGGACCTATGAGCAGTATGCCCTTTACAGGCCTTATACCCATCTTTTCAAACACCTCTGGGTTCTTTATCGGCAGTTCAATCGCTTCTTTAAGGTCTCTCTTTACATTCTGCAGGCCACCAACATCCTCCCAGTGCACGTTTGGCCTTTCTACAAAAACCTCTCTCAAGGCGCTTGGCATTATGCTATTAAACGCCTCCATAAAATCTGATTTTGTGACGTTCAGGCTCATGAGTAGCTCATTTGGAACTGATTTTTTGTTTGGCAACTTTGGAAGTATCCTTCTAAGCGTTGCCATGGCTGCTTCCCTCACCAAAGCCGTCAGATCCGCTCCGGTATAGCCATGCGTTTTGTTTGCAAACTCCTTAACGTCCACATCTCCGGCAAGCGGCATGTTTTTTGTGTGTATCTGCAGGATTTGCTCTCTTGCCTTTCTGTCAGGTACGCCAATCTCTACCTCGCGGTCAAATCTGCCCGGCCTTCTTAGCGCTGGATCAATCGCATCGGGCCTGTTTGTCGCACCTATGACTATTACCTGGCCTCTAGCGCCCATTCCGTCCATAAGCGCCAAGAGCTGTGAGACCATGCGTCTTTCAACCTCGTTTGTTGCCTCTTCGCGCTTGGGTGCAATCGCATCTATCTCATCCATAAATATTATTGTAGGTGCCTTTTCCGTAGCCTCCTTGAATATAACTCTAAGCCTTTCCTCGCTCTCACCAACATACTTGCTTACCAACTCCGGCCCTGATATGCTTATGAAATTTGCCTCGCTCTCATTTGCGACAGCCTTTGCTAGCAGTGTTTTGCCTGTTCCGGGCGCGCCGAACAATAAAACGCCTCTTGGCGGTTCGATACCGAGTCTTTCAAAAAGTTCCGGATACCTTATAGGCAGCTCCACCATCTCTCTTATGCGTTCCTTTTCGTTTTCTAAACCACCAATATCTTCATAGTGAACATCACCAATCCTAATTATTGATTCTGGAATAGGCTCCGACTTAATAACTAACTCTGTTTCTGCGGTAACCTTTACAATACCATGTGGCGTAACCTGTGCAACCACGAACTGCGGCGTATAATTACTCAATATGGGTATTTGTATTGGAACAACATCGCCCTTTGCAAGCGGCTTTTGATCGAGTTTCATCTTTACATAATTTGGGAAATCTGGCGATATTTGCATACGCTGATCTTGTATAGGTGCCAGCACAACCCTTGCGGCATCGCTCACCTCGGCTTTGCTAACGAACACCTTGTCACCCATCCCTACGCCGATGTTCATTCTTGTATAACCATCAATTCTTATGAAGTCCAGGCCCTCGTCTGGCGGTCTGAGCGGCCAGACTATGGCTGCGGTTGACCTACGCTTGCCCTTTATCTCTACTATATCTCCGGGGTTTACACCCAACAATTTTCTTGCCTTTGAGTCGATTCTGGCGATGCCCCTGCTATCGTCGCCGATCATCGCAGCAGTAACAGTTAGCTCAACGCCATTAGCCAAAATAATCACCAATAAGTTTCATATTTAGATAAGCAGATTAAAGTATTTAAGTCTGAACTTTTGAAACGCAAAAGCATGTACTATAGCTTTTACAAAACCTTGCTGGAAACCTGCAGGGCAAGCAAAGAAAAAGGCTCACTGCTCATTCCCCGCTTTCTTCTTCGTCAGATTCTTCGTCCCAGTCCTCGTCGTAGTCCTCGTCGTAGTCCTCGTCTTCCGTTTCGTCATCGTCTTCTGACTCTTTTTTTGGTTCTCCTTTTGCCATCCTACCACCACATAGCGGTTCGTTATAAAGCTAATATACACATATAAAAGCCTTTCTATCATTTTTTGCCCTGTTTATCAAGAGAAACCCGGATTTAACGTCAAAAAGCATAGGTTTAATAATCTTAATTATGCAATACTATTCAGATGCTCGGGGCACAAGATTCCTATTTATAAGTTGCGGACTTGCGCCTAGCAATGTTTATAAAGCAGCAACTTTATCGTCAAACTTGTAATCATTCATAATCATATAATTATATTAACTATGGTGAATTATATGCCAGAAAAACCACACCTGAACCTGATCTTTATAGGACATGTTGACCATGGAAAGTCAACCACAATCGGCAGGCTGCTCTACGATACCCATGTCATAACAGACAAGGACCTTGCGAAGTACAAGGAGATAGCGCAGCAATACAACAGGCAAACATTCGAATTCGCATTTGTGATGGACCAGCTCAAGGAAGAGAGGGAGCGAGGCATCACGATAGACATAATGCACAGAGACTTTCAAACACCAAAATATTATTTCACAATCATAGACGCACCAGGGCACAGGGACTTTGTCAAGAACATGATAACCGGTGCAAGCCAGGCTGATGCTGCAGTGCTTGTTGTAAGCGCTGTCGATGGCGTGCAAGCACAAACAAGAGAGCACGCAATACTCGCTTACACACTTGGCATATCCCAGATCATACTGGGTGTAAATAAGATGGATTCAGCAAATTATAACGAAAGCAAGTACAAGGAGACAAAGCAAGCGGTTGCAGCTCTTCTAAAGCAGTTTGGTTACAAGAATGCAGACTCAATAGTTGCAGTGCCATACTCTGCGCTGGCTGGCGATAATGTTGCAGCAAAGTCTGCAAAGATGCCATGGTATACAGGACCAACGCTCTTCGAGGCACTCGACACTCTGACAGTTCCTCCAAAACCCACAGAAAAACCATTAAGGCTGCCGATACAAGACGTGTACAGCATATCCGGTTTCGGCACCGTGCCCGTAGGCAGGGTAGAAACAGGAGTTTTGAGGCCTGGCGACCAGATAGTTATAATGCCCAGCGGTGCTAAGGCAGAGGTAAAGAGCATAGAGATGCACCACCAACAGCTGCAAAAGGCAGAACCAGGCGACAATGTAGGTTTCAACATAAAAGGCGTTGAGAAAAAGGACATAAAGCGCGGCGACGTTGTAGGACCAGCAAACAACCCACCGACCGTTGTATCGGAATTTACAGCGCAGATAATAATCTTGCAACATCAGAACGTGATAGCGAGAGGCTACACTCCAGTGTTTCACATACACACCGCACAAGTAGCTTGCACAATAACCGATATAATCTCAAAGAAGGATCCCAGAACAGGGCAAACGCTCGAAGAGAAGCCGGAAACGCTCAAGACTGGCGATGCAGCAGTAGTTAAGATAAAGCCAACGAAGCCGGTTGTTATTGAAAAATTCAGCGAATATCCACCGCTTGGAAGGTTTGCAATAAGAGACATGGGCATGACTGTAGGTGCAGGCGTAGTGCTAGAAGTAACGCCATTGCAGAAGTGAACTCATGCCTGGAGTTGCTATAATAAAGCTACTCAGTATATCAAAAGAGGATGCAGACTCGATAACAAAGCAGATCAGATCAATAGCGGCTACCCTTGGCATCAAGGTAAAAGGGCCAATCCCGCTACCCACACAACGCGTTGTTCAAACAGTAAGGAAGGCACCGAATCCCTGTGGAAGCCACACATATGAGAAATGGGAGTTCAGGATTCATAAAAGGCTTATCCAAATATATGCGAGCGATCAGGCTCTGCGGCAAATTCTCAGAATACCGGTGCCAGATACCGTAAGGATAGAGATAAGCCTTAGCTGATTCTTACCTTCTTTACTTCTTTTTTCTGCACAAAATTTATAGC
>Ga0315281_10003243_pt1 | contig 23885 bp, 17 predicted proteins | sample YL17G07_0_MG_FD_204540 | JGI IMG/M metagenome (GOLD analysis project Ga0315281, IMG submission 204540) | Sediment microbial communities from Yellowstone Lake, YNP, Wyoming, USA - YL17G07_0 | ecosystem: Environmental > Aquatic > Freshwater > Lake > Sediment | place: USA: Wyoming | collected... | reverse complement strand
ATACGCGAGCCCCATTTTGTCCTGCAGCGATTTGAGCAGGTTCAGAATCTGCGCCTGCACCGACACGTCCAGCGCACTCGTGGGCTCGTCGCAAATGATGAGCCGCGGCTCGACCGACAACGCGCGCGCGATTGCGATGCGCTGGCGCTGCCCGCCCGAAAATTCGTGCGGATAGCGCTGCTTTATCTCCGGCGCCAGTCCGACTTCGACGAGCAACGCGTCGATGCGCCGCGCCCGGTCTGCGGCACCGCTGCCTATGCCGAGCGCAGTCATGCCTTCCTCGATGATATCGGCCACGCGCATGCGCGGATTGAGCGATGCGTACGGATCCTGAAAAATGATCTGCAGCTGATTGCGCTTGGCGCGCAGCTCCGAACGTGTCAGCCGCGCGATGTCCTCGCCCGCGAACAGCACGCGCCCGCCCGTCGGCTCGATCAGGCGCAGGATCCCCTTGCCGACGGTGGTCTTGCCGCAGCCCGACTCGCCAACCAGGCCCAGGGTGCGGCCGGCGGCGATAGTCAGCGAAACACCATCGACCGCCCTCACGCGGCCGGTCACGCTTTGCAGCACACCGCTGCGGATCGGGAAATGAACCTTGAGGTCCTCGACCCGCAGCAGCGGGTCGGTGAGGAGTAAGGAGTGAGGAGTGAGGGGTGGTTTCTCTGACGCCGAAGAATCGACGTTCCTCAACTCTGCACTCTTCACTCTTAACTCTTCACTCGCCGCGTTAGCGGCGAACAGATGGCACCTCGCGCCCTGCCCGTCTCCAACCTCGTACCATGGCGGCGCCACGCGGCGGCACAGCTCCCATGCATGATCGCAACGGTCGGCGAAACGGCAGCCGGTGAACTCCTGGGTCAACTGCGGCACAGTGCCCCGAATCACCGCCAGCGCTTCGCCGCGGCGATGGTTGCCGGGCAGCGAATCGAACAGTTTGCGTGAATAAGGATGCGCGGGGCTCCGGAAAAACAGCTCGCGCGACGCGGTCTCGATGATTTCGCCCGCGTACATGACCGCCACACGCTGCGCCATTTCGGCGACCACCGCCAGATCGTGAGTAATCAGCAACACCGCCATGCCGGTCTTCTTCTGCAGCCCGCGCAGCAAATCGAGAATCTGCGCCTGGATCGTGACGTCGAGCGCGGTGGTCGGCTCGTCGGCTATCAGCAACTCGGGATCGCACGCGAGCGCGATCGCGATCATGATGCGCTGCTTCATGCCGCCTGACAGCTGGAACGGATATTCCTCGCGGCGGCGCACCGGATCAGGGATGCCCACCGCATTCAGCAATTCGATCACGCGCGCCTCCAGCGCCGCACCGGCAAGCTCGGTGTGCCGCGCCAGCGTCTCGGCAATCTGCGCGCCGACTGTCATCACCGGATTCAGGCTCAACATCGGCTCCTGGAAGATCATGGCCACGCGCCGTCCGCGGACATCGCGCATCGCGACTTCGGGCTTGCGCAGGAGATCCTCGCCGGCAAGCTCGACAGCGCCACCGACGACCTGCCCCGCATCGGGCAGCAGCCGCATAACCGACAGCGCGGTCATCGATTTGCCGCAGCCCGATTCGCCGAGCAGCGCGAATGTTTCGCCGCGTTCAATTTCGAGCGACAACCCTTCGATTGCGCGCACCACTTCCTCGTTGCTGTCGAGCCAGGTCGACAGCTCACTGATTTTCAGCAGGGTCTCGCTCACGCCTTCTCCGCCTTGAGAGACTGTGCGCGGCGGGCGTGCAGTAGTTGCGCCAGCCGCACCGGCGACAGCGCGCGCGTGCGCACGCGCGGATCGAACGCGTCACGCACTGCATCCGCGAACAAGTTGGCGGCCAGCACCAAGGTCACCATGAAGATAAAGGCTGCAGCCAGCGACCACCACACCATAGGCTCGCGCGCCATCTCCAGCCGCGCATTGTTGATCATGGTGCCGAAGCTGTTCATGGACGGATCAACACCGACGCCGACATAAGACAGCACGGCCTCGGCCAGCACCAGCCCGCTGAATTCCATCACCACTGAAATGAGCACGATATACATTACATTGGGCAGGATATGCCGCGAAATGATGCGGTGATGGCGCACGCCGAATGCGTGTGCGGCCTGGATGTACTCGAGCTCTTTCAGTTTGAGCGTTTCCCCGCGCAGCAGTCGGCACAGTCCGGTCCAGCTGGTAACGCCGAGAATGATGCACAAGAACAGCAACCGCAGATCGGCACGCTGCGCCGCGGTCGGGAACAACTCCGGATGACCGTCGATATAGACCTGCATCATCAGCACCGCCGCAGCGATCAGCAATACGCCCGGGATCGAATTGAGCGTGGTGTAGACGTACTGGATGGCATCGTCGGCCCAGCCGCCGAAATAGCCGGCTGCAATGCCAAGCGCGAGCGCGAAAGGCAGCATTACCAGCGTCGTCAGGGTGCCTATCACGAGTCCGGTGCGTATACCTTTGAGAGCCTGGTACAAAACATCCTGGCCGACTTTGTCGGTGCCCAACACGTGATATTTCGCGGCGAGCGCGACCGTCATTCCGCCAAGCGCGCAGAACACCAGCAACGTCAACAGTATTGCGCCCCACGGCACCTCGGTCTCGCCGCGCCAGATCCGCGCCCACTCCTGACTTATATGCGCGCCGCTGCCCCGCGCGATGGTTGCGGCGACCAGCGCGCCGCACAGCAGCCAGATCACCACGCCGCCGGCGATACCGCCGAATGCGCTGCGGGCGATATCCGCCGCCCAATCGCTTTCAGGATCCGCCAGACGGGCGCCGCCGTATTTGAGACGCGGATAGTCCCGCACTTGCGTACCGTCCGGGCGCTCGATCATCTCCTTGGCGTAAAGATTGGTCGCGAGCGGGGCGGAATACGTCTTTTCGCGCCGCGTGCGCAGCGGCTCCAAAACGATATCGAGCGTGCTCAGCACCTCGACCGCATAAGCAGCCTTGGCCTTCGTATCCTTGCTCTCCAGGCGCGGCCTGAAATGCAGGGAATCGAGGAGCCCCGCCGCAACGAATGCGAGCAGCACCGTCAGCCCTATCATGCCGCTTGTAGACTGGGCAACGCGCCGCCATGGTGCACGCAAATGCTCCCTGCTCCGCGTGTAAGCAATGGTCGCAATGATCAACGCCACCAGCAGGTAGACCAGAATATCCGTCCATAACACGACTATCTGGAATGGCATCAGGACAACCTCACCCGCGGATCAACCAGCGTGTACGAAATATCCGTCAGCAGCAGCCCGGCGATATAAAGCAGCGAGCCGATGAATACCATGGAGCGCACCACGCCAAAATCCTGCGAATTGATCGCATCTATCGTATAACTGCCCAGACCCGGGATCCCGAAAAAGGACTCGGTGATCAATCCGCCGATGAACAGAAACGGAATGGCGACCACCACGCCGGTCAGAATCGGAATCATCGTGTTCTTGAGAACGTGCCTGAACAGAACGGTCACTTCGGACAAACCCTTGGCGCGCGCAGTGCGCACGTAGTCCTTGCTGATTTCTTCCAGGAAAAACGTGCGGTAGAGCCGCGTGCTCGCGCCAAAGCTGCCGACCACGCCGATTGCCGCCGGCAGCACGATGAAACGCAGCGCGTCTACGCCGCCGCTGAACCCGGAAATGGGAACCAGGTGCCACAGCTTGCCGATCAGGTACTGGCCGCCGATGATGTAGAACATGCTCGAAATCGACATCGCCGCAACACAGATCACCACCCCCCAGAAATCCAGGTATGTCGCGCGGAAAAACGCGAAACCAAGCGCGAAAGTAATGTAGATCAGCAGACCGACAAAAAATGCGGGCACCGCCACCGCCAGGCTGGGCCCCATTCGCATCCGAATTTCGCGCGCAATATCGCGTCCGTCGTCGGCGCGGCCAAAGTCGAACACGAACATGCGCAATGATTTTTCATAAAAAATGGTCTGGGTAACCTTCGCCGCACCCGCTGCGTCGGCGTTGTAGAGCAATGGCTTGTCGTAACCGCGCTCCTGTTTCCAGCTGGCAATCGCCTCCGGCGTCACGCGCTTGATGCCCAGCTGCATACGCGCCATATCGTCGGGCGTGTTGACGAGAAAAAACAGCGCGAAGGTCACGACGTTGACGCCAAGCAGGATCGGCACCGCATAAAGCAGCCGCCGGATGATATAGGCCATCATGGCCGTGCTGCTCCCTGCTCGCGACGGCGCCATGCGATCACGGCCGGCAGCGCGAACACCACCAGCAATACCGCACCCAGCGCGAGCGGCCACCACACCGGCTGGTTCCATTCACGGCGCTTCTGCTCCCGCAGCGCCGGATCCACGCGCTGGTACTTGACCGTGTTGTATGCAATCTTGTTGGGCTTAAGATTGGCGTACCACGAGTGATATAACGCGTAGTCCTTCGGATGATAACCCCACAGCCACGGCGCGTCCTGGCGCAGGATGTCTATCATGCGGTCGATGATCGCCTGGCGCTCGGCGGAGTTCGGCATGTTCTTCATTTGCTCGAACAGGCGGTCATAGTCCGGGCTTGCGTAATTCGATGCGTTTTCGCCCTGGGTCTTGACCTTGCTCTGCGGGCCGTGCAACAGGAACAGGAAATTCTCCGGGTCCGGGTAATCGGCATGCCAGCCCCACTCGTAAATCTGGGCGCTGCCTTTGCGCATCTTGTCCTGGAACCGGTTGTAGTCCGTGGGACGCACCTGCAATTGCACATTGATTTTCGCGAACTGGTTCTGGTACCAGTCGAGGATGGATTTGGCCTCTGCCCCGCGTGCCGTGACGTCGAAGTAAAGCACCAGAGGGGCGCTGGTCTTGGCGTCGACGCCGTTCGGGTAGCCGGCTTCCGCCAGCAACTTCCTGGCGGCTTCCACGGATTTGCGCCTGGGCTCCTTGCCGTCCCAAGTGTATACAACCGGATTGATTCCGTCCTTGCCGTCGCGATGGCCGAAAATCCCGGGCGGCAGCGGGCTTTGCGCCGGTATGCCGCGCCCGTTCTGGAAAATCGAAATGTACTCCTCATGGTCGACGGCGATTGCAATTGCCTGCCTGAGTTTGCGCGCGCGTTCGGAAGTTCCGCCGACAACCGGATCGAGCATGTTGAAACCCATGTAATAAGTCGACACTGCGACCGAAGTCGATAACTTGATGCCCTGCTGCCGCATCGACTCGGTCACGGCCGCCTCGCCGCCTGCGCCGAAACGCACCGCCTGGTCAAAAGTGTCTGAAGCAATCCCTGATGAATCGTAATAACCCTGCAAGAATTTGTTCCAGCGCGGAATGCCCTCCTTCTCCAGCGTGAACACCAGCTTGTCAATGAACGGCAGCGGCCTGCCCGCATCGGCAAGCAGCCCCGCTGCTGCATCGCCCGGTTCGCCTTCATTCGGATAAGTTTCACCGTGAAAATTCGGATTGCGCTCGAGCACCATCACGCGATTCGGATCATTCTCCGTCAGCATGTACGGGCCGGTTCCAACCGGGTACCAGTCGAGCGTAAGGTTCTTTTTGGCCATGCCCGGCTGGCCGTAAAAACGGTCGGCCTCCATCGGCACCGGCGCAAAAAACGGCATCGCAAGCCAGTACAGAAATTGCGGGTAGCGGCCTTTCAATTTGATCCGATAGGTGTGATCGTCGACAACCTCGACCCCGGCCAGCGGATAGCGCGTGAGATCGATCCAGGCGTCGCTGTTGCCGTTTTTCACCAGCTCGACGTTGACCTGCTTCAGCATTTCCGCATATTCCTTGAGTCCCACGATGTAATCCGCCATCAGGCCCAGAATGGGCGAATGCAGGCGCGGGTGCGCCAGGCGTTTGATCTGGTATTCGAAGTCCTGCGCCTTGAGCTCGCGCGTGCCCTGCTCGCGAAAATCCGCCAGCACATTCTTGCCGGCGATATCGCGCTCACCGAGCGGATGGTATGAATATTCTCCTCCCGCAGTGCGCGCAAAAGCGGGATGCGGCTGGTATTTGACCCCGCGCCTGATCTTGATCTCGTAAACGGTGTAGGCGACATTCGCGGCCGCCGCGTCATGCGCCAGTCGCTTGCCATGCGCATCGAGGTAATACGGCCGGGGCACCTCGTCGGCCGCGCAGGAAATCAGCGTATAGGGGCGCTTCAGGTAATGGTATTGCAGGGGTGGCTCGTAGATCTGCGCCGTAAAGGTGATTTCGTTCGAACTGTACGACTGGACCGGATCGAGATGTTTCGGCCGTTCCGCGAACGATGAGTAGTAGATATTCTTGCCGCTGTCCGTCGCCGGATAAGGATTATTGGCTGGCCGGCCGCCGCAGCCGGCGAACATCAGCGGCAACAACAGCAATAGCCCCGGCGGCGAGCGCCACATGTTCATGTTCATCGCGGCCACAGTGTAGCGTAATCGTCGCCGCACCGTCATCCCGGCGGCGGCCAGCCGCGATACGCTATAATCCGGCCTGCTCACGACATGTATATCCAGGAGCTGCGATGGGTTTTCTCCAGAATAAAAAGATCCTCATTACCGGCCTGCTCAGCAATCGCTCGATTGCATACGGCATCGCGGCAGCCGTCAAGCGGGAAGGCGGTACGCTGGCTTTCACTTATCAGAGCGAAAGTGTCAAAGATCGCGTAATCAGGCTTTCAAAGGATTTCGGAACCGGGCTCGTCTTACCCTGCGATGTCGCGTCCGATCAGGAGATCGATCAATTATTCGCCAGCCTCAAGAAGCAATGGGACGGACTGGATGGCATCGTTCACTCCATCGCGTATGCGCCCAGGGAGCAACTTAACGATGATTATCTGCAGAGCGTGACCCGCGAGGGCTTCCGCATCGCCCACGAAATCAGCTCGTACAGCCTGGCCGCACTCGCAAAAGCGGGGTTGCACATGATGCAGGGGCGCAATGGCGCCATTCTCACGTTAAGTTACCTTGGCGCGATTCGCTCGGTGCCGCACTACAACGTGATGGGACTCGCCAAGGCGAGCCTGGAGGCGAACGTTCGCTACATGGCACAAAGCCTGGGCCCCAAGGGAATACGCGTCAATGCCATCTCAGCCGGACCTATCAAGACACTGGCCGCTGCCGGCATCGCGGATTTCGCAAAGCTCCTGGGGCACCATGCGAAGCACGCGCCGCTGCGGCGCAACACTACTATCGAGGAAGTCGGCAACGCCGCCGCGTTCATGCTGTCCGACCTGGCGAGCGGTATTACCGGGGAGATAATGTTCGTCGACGGCGGCTTTAATACCACTGCATTGGGCCATCCGGACTGAAAAACAGGGTTCAGGGTTCGGAATTTAGGAATAACGCGGTTGAAGCTTAGAATTGTCTCAATCCTAAATCCTGATTACTGCTTCTTCTCCAGCTGATCCTGCTGCACCTTGATGTCGGCCTTGAGTTTGAGGCCCGCGATGTAAGCATTTAACTCTTCCTGCCCCACCATCTGGTGCAGCTCCTCGCTTATCGCTTTGCGCCTGGCGCTGTCGGCGGAATCACTGTCAACCACCCGCGTGATCCTCAGCAGAACGAAACCACCCTGCGCGTTTTCGCCGCCGGTATAAGACGGCAGCTTGCTGGTGTCTGCCCTGAAAACCGTAGCCAGCAACGGACCGGTATATCCCTGTGCATTTTCGCGGCTGACGAGCTTTGCCGCGCCCCAATTGGCCGCGACCGCTTCGCCCTGTTTGAGCTTGGCCAGCCACTCGCGTCCCTGTTTTACCGCAAGTTGGGCTGCCTGCTGTTGCGTCAGGCGTTGGCGGATTCCGGCGCTCACTTCTTCGAACGGCCTCACGGTCGCCGGTCTGTGTTCGATTACGCGCGCCGCCACCAATGTATTGTTACCAACATCGATCACTTCGGTATTGCGCTTGTTTTTGACGACATCGTCGGCAAAAACCGCCTGCAGAAATTTGGCGTTATTGAGCAACCTGTCGGCACTATTGCTGCGGCTCAGCCAGGTGCTTTGCCGTATTGCCAGTTTCAGCGCTTCGGCTGCAGGCTTGAGACTTTCGCCCTGCTCGAACACCAGATTGTTCATTTGTTCTGCCAGTTCCGAAAATTTCTTGCCGGCCTGCTGGCGCCGGAGATCCAACTCGACCTGCTTTTTCACATCATCCAATCCCCGCCCCTTGACTGCGGTGAGTCGAATGATGTGATAGCCGAACTGGGACTCGACCGGCCCGGCGATCTCGCCGACGTTCATCTGGAATATTGCGTCCTCGAACGGTTTCACCATCGTTCCGCGCGGGAGAAAACCGAGATCTCCCCCCTTTGCGGCAGAACCCGGATCCTGCGAATTATTCTTCGCGAGGTCGGCAAAATTCGCCGGCTTCTGCTTGACCTGTTTGAGCAACTGGTCGGCCTTTGCACGCGCCGCTTTTTTTTGCTCCGCACTCGCCTTAGCGTCAACCACAATCAGAATATGGCTGGCCTGACGTTCTTCCGCTCTCGCATATTGCTTCTGGTTCTGTTCGTAATACTGTCTAACTTCCTCGGCCCCGATGTTGATCTGCGACGCCAGCGTGTCCAGGTCCAAAACCACATATTCGACTCGCGCCTGCTCCGCGACCTGGAATTCGTTCTGATGCGCGTCGTAATACTGTTTGGCGGCGTCGGCGTCGAGCTTGACCTGCGGCAAGAACGCGTCCGGTTCGATCACGCTCTGGCTGACCTCCCGTTGCTGCGAATTGATGCGTAACAGCCGCTCCGCGACCGCGTGAGGAACGATTGCCGTCGCGCGATACGCGCTGCTGATGCGCTCCGCCATCAAGTCGCGGCGCAGACTGTTTTCGAAAACAAGCGGATTCAGGTTTTGGCGCCGCAGCAGTTCCTCATATCGGGCATGCGAGAACTTGCCGTCCTCCTGGAATGCCGGCTGCTCGCTGATCACCTGCTGCAGTTGCGAGTCCGGCACCAGAACGCCCCCGCGCACCGCCTGGTAAACCAGCAGCCGCTGGCGGATGATGCCGTCAAGCACGGCGAAACGCAGCTCAGGACTGTCAAGCAGCGCCGGGTCAACAGCTTTGCCTATCATGCGTTGCAGCGCATTCTGGCGTTCCTGCAGCGCCTGCGCGAACTCCCCCTGCGTAACCGGCTGGCCACCGACCGTGGCGATGTTGCTGCCGCGATCGCCGGCACGAAAATACGAGTCAATGCCGAAAAATGCGAACGGCAGAAATACCACCGCCAATATGACCTGGATCAGCTTTTTGTGCTTTTGTACGAAATCAAACATATCGGATTTAAGAGTGCCGGCCCGGCGTTAAGTTATATGTATTCGCGTATAAACGTGCCGCCAAAGTGAAAAGGCGAACCTCGGTTCGCCTTTCCCGTTATTGGCGGAGTGGACGGGACTCGAACCCGCGACCCCCGGCGTGACAGGCCGGTATTCTAACCAACTGAACTACCACTCCCGATGCATGCTGGTACTGACCCTGGTGGGTGCTGACGGGCTCGAACCGCCGACATTCGCCTTGTAAGGGCGACGCTCTACCAACTGAGCTAAGCACCCGCAATAAAGCCCGGGCTCCTGCCCGGTCGCAGTTATGGGCACGATCTTCGCAATCAAACAAACGCCGTCCATGACGAATTTGGGGTAGATACGCCAACTGCGCATCTACCCCAAGCAAACCGTCCGCCAGACCGCTGATTTAAGATCAGTTTACCGCATCTTTCAGTGCCTTACCAGCACTAAACTTGGGCACCCGCGCGGCTTTGATCTTGATCGCCTCGCCCGTGCGCGGGTTGCGGCCGATACGCGCCGCACGTTTGGCAACCTTGAACGTGCCAAAACCAACCAGGGTCACACTCGACCCCTTCTTAAGCGTACCTCTGATTGAATTAAGGGTGCCATCGATCGCCTTCTCAGCAGCCGCCTTGGAGATATCGGCATATTTTGCGACAGCCTCAATAAGTTCCGATTTGTTCATGAAGATCCCCTTTCAATGGTGGAAACATGCGAACAGGACAAATGAAATTTTCAGCGGGGCATGATTGAATTGACATCAGGCCGGTACCAAAATCCTGAATTCTGTTTATAACAAGCGTGAAAACGCGGTGTCAAGCTGTTATCGGAAATACCCGCGACCACACTTGACGCGTTGTGAAAATTGTCACAACGTCGCTCTCACGCCGGGGCAAATCGACAGCAATCGCGCACGCACAAACGCGCGCCGCGTATCGAACCGGCAGGCATTGTATCAGTGCTTTATCGCGGGAGCGATCGGTTCCTGTACCGCCGGCAGCGGAGCAACGTCCGTTTTTTCCGGCAGCGATTCCGGCTTGCGTTCGAGCGCCATTTCGAGCACCTGATCAATCCACTTCACCGGATGAATCTCAAGCCGGTTCTTAATGTTGTCAGGTATTTCCGCAAGGTCCTTAACGTTGTCCTGCGGAATCAGGACGGTCTTGATGCCGCCCCGATGCGCCGCGAGCAATTTTTCCTTCAACCCGCCGATTGGCAGCACTTCGCCCCGCAAGGTGATTTCGCCGGTCATCGCAACGTCGGCACGCACCGGGATACCGCTCAATACCGACACCATCGCGGTAACGATGCCGATGCCGGCACTCGGACCGTCTTTTGGAGTCGCGCCTTCGGGCAAGTGGATATGAATGTCGTTCTTCTGATAAAAATCCTCGTTGATCCCGAGTTTACGCGAGCGGCTGCGCACCACCGACAACGCGGCCTGAATTGATTCCTGCATGACCTCGCCCAGTTTCCCTGTCGTGATGGTCTTGCCTTTGCCCGGCATCACCGAACTTTCGATGGTGAGGAGTTCTCCGCCAACTTCAGTCCACGCCAGGCCGGTGACCTGACCGATCTGGTTGTTCTTCTCGGCAAGGCCGTACGTAAACCGGCGCACACCGAGGAACTTGTCGAGATTGCGCGCCGTAACCGCGATCTTGCGCTTGGCGGCGTCTCCTTCCTGAACGACCAGCATCTTGACCACCTTGCGGCAGATCTTCGAAATCTCCCGCTCGAGGCTGCGCACGCCGGCTTCGCGGGAAAAATAGCGAATGATATCGCGCACCGCGCTCTCCGAAACCGATATCTCATCCGGTTTCAAGCCGTGGTTCTTCATCTGCTTCTGCAGCAGATGATGGATGCCGATGTGGACCTTTTCGTCTTCGGTGTAGCCCGACAAACGTATCACTTCCATCCGGTCAAGCAGCGCCGGCGGAATATTGAGCGTATTGGCGGTCGCCACGAACATCACTTCAGACAAATCATATTCGACCTCGACGTAATGATCGACGAACGTGTGATTCTGCTCGGGATCAAGCACTTCCAGCAAAGCGGAGGCCGGGTCGCCGCGAAAATCCATGCCCATCTTGTCAACTTCGTCGAGCAGGAACAGCGGGTTCCTGACACCAACTTTGGTCATGTTCTGCAGAATCTTGCCCGGCATCGAGCCAATATAAGTGCGGCGATGGCCCCGGATCTCGGCTTCGTCACGCACGCCGCCGAGTGACATGCGTATGAATTTTCGATTGGTGGCCCTGGCTATCGACTGGCCGAGCGAAGTCTTGCCGACACCGGGCGCGCCGACCAGGCAAAGTATCGGTGCCTTCATCTTTTCCACGCGCTGCTGCACGGCCAGGTACTCGACGATGCGCTCCTTGACCTTCTCGAGGCCATAGTGGTCTTCGTTGAGCACCGCTTCCGCCTTGACGAGATCCGCGCTGATCTTGCTTTTCTTTCGCCATGGCAGGGATACCAGTGCGTCGATGTAGTTGCGCACGACCGTAGCCTCCGCCGACATCGGCGACATCAAGCGCAGCTTCTTGAACTCGGCTTCAGCCTTCTTCCGCGCTTCTTTCGGCATGTGCGCAGATTTGATGCGCTTTTCCATATCGTCGAGGTCGGCACCGTCTTCCAACTCGCCAAGTTCCTTCTGGATCGCCTTCACCTGCTCGTTCAAATAGTATTCGCGCTGGCTTTTCTCCATCTGGCGTTTGACGCGCCCACGGATGCGCTTCTCGACCTGCAGGATGTCAAGTTCGCCTTCGATCAGTGTCAGCAGATGCTCGAGCCGTTTTTTGGCCTCGAACATTTCGAGCACTTCCTGCTTCTGTTCGAGCTTGAGCGGCAGGTGCGCGGCTATCGTGTCAGCGAGTCGTCCCGGCTCGTCAATGCCGCCAAGCGAAGTCAGTATTTCGGGCGGAATTTTCTTGTTCAGCTTCACATACTGGTCAAACTGCGACACCAGCGTGCGACGCATCGCTTCCACTTCGTGGGTAATTTCGTTGTCCGCAGGAATCGGAGTTGATTCGACAGCGAAGTGCGTCTTGACGTCGACGATCTGGTTGATATGCGCGCGCTGGCTGCCCTCGACCAGCACCTTCACCGTTCCGTCGGGCAGCTTCAGCATCTGCAATATATTGGCGATCGTGCCGATCGCATACAGATCTTCCGGCGCAGGCTCGTCCTTGGCCGCCGATTTCTGGGCAACCAGTACGATGCTCTTGCCGGCTTCCATCGCCGTTTCGAGCGCCTTGATCGATTTCGGGCGTCCGACGAACAACGGGATGACCATGTGCGGGAATACCACCACGTCACGCAGGGGCAATAACGGTAATTGCACCAAGCCTGTCACCTGGTCATTGGAATTGGACATGTAGTTTCACCTGGTAATTGGGTACACGATTGTTGTGGGGGCGGTACCCCGGCAATTCAAGCAGCGACACCGGCCCCGCAGCGGCTGCGGGTGCGCGGGTCCGGTGCATGGGGACAGATTATACCGAACCCGCTACCTTGGGTTGATCGGAATAGATCAGGATTGGGCGTGTATCTGTGCCGATGGAACCTTCATCGACCACCACTTTGACCACGTTTTCAATCGACGGCAGGTCAAACATGGTGTCGAGCAGCGTTTGCTCGAGAATCGAGCGCAATCCGCGCGCGCCGGTCCTGCGCTCGAGCGCCTTATGTGCCACCGCCTTCAGTGCCGAATCGCGCACCTCGAGCTCGACGCCTTCCATCGCGAACATCTTCTGATATTGTTTCAGGAGCGCGTTCTTGGGCTCGGTCAGGATCTGAATCAGCGCCACCTCGTCGAGCTCTTCCAGCGTCGCCACCACCGGCAGGCGCCCGACGAACTCGGGAATCAGCCCGTACTTGATCAAATCCTCGGGCTGCACGTCCCGCAGAACCTTGGTGATGTCCTTGCGGTTGTCGCTGCTTTTGACTTCCGCGCCAAAGCCGATGCCGCCTTTTTCCGAGCGGGCACGTATCACCTTGTCGAGACCGTCGAAGGCGCCCCCGCAAACAAATAGTATATTGGTGGTGTCGACCTGCACGAACTCCTGGTTCGGGTGCTTGCGTCCGCCCTGCGGCGGCACCGATGCGATGGTGCCCTCGATCAGTTTCAGTAACGCCTGCTGCACGCCTTCGCCCGAAACGTCGCGCGTAATCGAGGGATTGTCGGACTTGCGTGAGATCTTGTCGATTTCGTCAATGTATACAATGCCGCGCTGAGCTTTCTCGACATCGTAGTCGCATTTCTGCAGCAGTTTCTGAATGATATTCTCGACGTCCTCGCCAACGTAACCGGCTTCGGTCAGGGTCGTGGCATCCGCCATGACGAATGGCACATTCAACAGGCGCGCCAACGTCTGCGCGAGCAGCGTCTTCCCGGAGCCGGTCGGGCCGACCAGCAAAATGTTGCTCTTGGCGAGCTCGACCTCGTCGTTCTTGGAAATATTCTTCAGCCGCTTGTAATGATTGTAGACCGCAACTGACAGAATCTTCTTGGCCAGGGACTGGCCAATCACATATTGATCGAGGATTTCGCAGATTTCCCGCGGCACCGGCAAGTCGGACTTCGCGCCCTTGCCACCGCGCTCACCTTGCGTCTCCTCGCGGATAATGTCGTTGCAAAGCTCAATGCACTCGTCGCAAATGAAAACCGACGGGCCGGCGATAAGCTTGCGCACCTCGTGCTGGCTCTTGCCGCAAAACGAGCAGTAAAGTAGTTTTTCGCCGCCGATTTTATCTGACATACGCTGTTGTCCCTGTCGCCCAGTATTTTACGACATTATTTCGCGGATTCGGTTCTGCTTACCAGCACCTTGTCGACCAGCCCGTATTGCACTGCCTGATCGGCCGACAAGAAATTGTCGCGATCAGTGTCCTTTTCGACTGTTTCGAACTTCTGACCGGTGTGTTTGGCCATGATCTCGTTAAGCCGGCCTTTGAGAAACAGAATTTCCTTGGCGTGTATCTCGATGTCCGAAGCCTGCCCCTGAAAACCGCCCATCGGCTGATGTATCATCACGCGCGAATTCGGCAGGCAGAAGCGCTTGTTCTTGGCGCCGGCTGCCAGCAGCAGCGCGCCCATGCTGGCCGCCTGCCCGACGCACAGCGTCGAGACGTCAGGCTTGATGAATTGCATGGTGTCGTAAATTGCCAACCCGGCCGAAACCATCCCGCCGGGGGAATTTATATAGAACGAAATATCCTTATCGGCATTGTCGGACTCGAGAAACAACAGCTGGGCGACTATCAGGTTGGCAGTTACCTCGGTGACCGGCCCGACCAGGAATACCACGCGCTCCTTGAGCAGGCGCGAGTAGATATCGTAGGCGCGCTCGCCGCGACCGCTTTGCTCGATCACCATCGGGATCAAGCCCAGTCCCTGCGGCTCCACTCCGGTGCGCTCCCAGTTACGCTGCGTCATTTGCTGTTCCCCGTCAACTCTTCAAACGCGACTACTTTATCCTCGACTTTGGCGGTCGCAAGCGCCCAAGCAACAACGTTATCCTCGAGTGCCATCGATTCAATCTCGCGCAGCCGCTCCGGCGACTGGTAGAACCATTTCGTAATCTGCTCGGGCCGCTCATAGGTCTGAGCCTGTTCCTCGACCAGCGCGCGTACTTGTTCGGGCTTGGCCTGCAATCCCTGCGCCTTCACGACCTCGGCCAGGATCAGTCCCAGCGTGACGCGACGCCGCGCCTGCTGCTCGAATACGTCGCGCGGCAACTGCATGCCTTCGGTCTTCACACCGCGCGCCGCCAGATCCTGCCGCGCTGCCCCACTCAGGCGTTCAATCTCGAGATCTACCAGCGACCTCGGCACCTCGACCTGCGTGTTATCTATCAGCGCTTGCATGACCTGATCCTTTAAGCGCGCACCAATACGACGCTTCACCTCGCGTTCGAGATTCTCCTGAATCTCGGTCCGCATGGTCGCCAAATTCCCGTCCGCGACACCCAGGGATTTCGCGAATTCGGCATCAACCGGCGGCAGCCTGGGTTCGCCAACTTGCTTTAACTTTACATCGAAAGTCGCGGTTTTTCCAGCTATTTCTTTCCCATGATAATCCGTTGGAAAGCTTACTTCAAATGTCCTGGAACCACCCGTTTCCATACCTACGACATTGCTCTCGAAATCCTTGAGCAGGCGGCCTTCGCCCAGCACGACAGCGAAGTCCTCGCCTTTACCGCCGTCAAACTCGAGGCCGTCGATTTTGCCGATAAAATCTATGGTCGCCTTGTCACCGACAGCGGCCGGACGCGCCACCGGTTCGTAGGTCGCGCGCTGCTTGCGCATGATTTCAAGTGTTTTGTCGACTTCGACCGCTGTAATGCTCGTAACCGGCCGGCTGATGGCGACTTCGCTGATGGCGCCAATGGCGACTTCCGGGTAAACCTCAAAAGTTGCACTGAATTCGACTTGTGCGGCGTTCGATACTGCGCCCTTGGGCTCGAAGCGCGGGTACCCTGCAACCTTGAGGTTCTGAGTGCGGATCGCGTCGCCAAAACTTTTTTGCAGTGCATCACCGAGCACTTCCCGTCTCACCTGCTCTTCGTACTGCTGTGCGACGACCTTGAGCGGCACTTTGCCGGGCCGGAAACCGTGCATTTTGACGTTGCGCGCAAGCCGTTTAAGCCGGCTTTGCACCTCGCTATCGATCTCCGCCGAAGGCAGGGTAATGTCGAGGCGCCGCTCGAGTTGATTGATATTTTCCAAGATTGCTGCCTTTGCCTTTCGTCGTTAGGGTTCTGGTGCGAAAGGAGGGACTCGAACCCCCACGCCTTACGGCGCCAGAACCTAAATCTGGTGCGTCTACCAATTCCGCCACTTTCGCAACACTTTGATTGTAATATAATTACCGTCACCCGTCAGCCGAAATTGTCGGCCCAGCAGCACCCCGCTACCCGTTAAGCCTTTGTAATACCGGTCGTTTCGCCGGCACCATATGTCGATTAACCATTACGAGAATTTTCCCGTTGCATCCGTGCTGCTGCCTGCGCATCTGCGCGGACCGGTGGCGTCGATCTACCGCTTCGCACGCGCGGCCGATGACTTTGCAGACGAGGGTGATTTGCCGGACCGCGAACGATTGGCGCTGCTGGCAGGTTTTGGCGACGAATTGCGCATGATCGAACGTGGCGAGCCCTCGCGCGTCGATTTGTTTAAGGAACTCGCGCCGGTGATCAAGGCCTACCAGCTGCCGCTAAATCTGTTCCACGATCTGCTGTCGGCATTTGCGCAGGATGTCACGAAGAAGCGATACGCCGATCTCACTGAGGTTCTCGACTATTGCCGCCGCTCCGCCAATCCCATCGGCCGGCTGCTGCTCGCGCTTTATGGTGCCGCGACGCCGCAAAACAACGCATGGTCGGACAATATTTGCTCGAGCCTGCAAATCATTAATTTCCTGCAGGATATTGCAATTGATTGCCGCAAAGACCGCATTTATATGCCGCAAGACGACCTCGCGCAATTCAATTTGAGCGAAGTGCAGATTGCGGCGCAGGATACCGGCGGCAGATGGCGCGACTTCATGACGTTTCAGGTCGATCGCACGCGCCGCATGCTGTGGGAAGGGGCGCCGCTGGGGCGCGTGCTCAAAGGCCGGATCGGCCTTGAAATGCGCATGATCATCGCCGGCGGTGACCGCATCTTGAGCAAGATTCTCGTCGCCGGTTGCGATGTGTTTCACCACCGGCCGGTGCTGCGCGCGTATGATTGGCCGCTGATGCTGATACGCACGCTGTCGATTCGATAAGTGCGCCGCCTTTTAACCGAAATCCAAATCCCGTCGAAATTGTGACCCCCGAACAGTACTGTCAGCAGAAAGCCGCGCAGAGCGGTTCGAGCTTTTATTACAGTTTTCTGTTCCTGCCGCCCGAGCGGCGGCGCGCGATTACCACGCTGTATGCGTTCTGCCGCGAGGTCGACGATATCGTCGACGAATGCACGGACGCCGGAGTCGCCGGCACCAAGCTCGCATGGTGGCGCAGCCAGGTTGCCGCAATATTCAACGGTGCGCCTGCGAGTAGGGAGCAGGGTTCCCGCTTGCGGGATGCGAAAGTCCACGAGTCTGGCGCGGCGCCGCCGAGCGCAGGCGCTGCATCCGTCTCCGGGGTCACATCCCCTGAAGGGGCCCCTGTTCCGCCCTCCGACGGTGTGCCCCAGCACCCGGTCGCGCAGGCATTGGTACCGGTCGTCCAAACGTTCAATCTGCCGCAGGAATGGCTGCTTGAGATTATTGACGGCATGGAAATGGATTTGACGCAGCGCCGTTACCCGGATTTCGCGGCACTGCAGCCCTATTGCCATCGAGTCGCCGGCGTGGTCGGCCTTTTGTCGGCGAAAATATTCGGCTACAGCAACCCGGAAACGCTGAATTACGCGGAAAAACTAGGCACGGCATTTCAGTTGACCAACATCATCCGCGACGTCGGCGAGGACGCGCGCCGCGATCGGGTCTATCTGCCGCTGGACGAGCTTGCGCGCTTCAACGTCACGGTGGCGGACCTAATGCATGCACGCCAGAACGACGGTTTCCGGCAACTGATGGAATTTCAGATCGAACGCGCACTCAGCTACTACGATCAAGCCTTCAAGTTGCTGCCCGCAACCGACCGCAAGTCACAGCGCCCGGGTCTTGTGATGGCGGCGATCTACCAGACACTGCTCGCGGAAATCCGGGCAGACGGCTCGAAAGTACTCGCGCAAAGAATTGCCCTCACACCCATCCGGAAATTTTGGATCGCATGGATAACGTGGCTCAAAGGCTAGGCGTGCGCCATCGTAGCTATTAATTCGGCTGATCTAATTTCATCCACCCGAAAATAAAACCACAAAAAATGGACCTGCAACTCAAAGGAAAAACCGCTTTGGTTACCGGCGCGAGCATGGGTATCGGCCGCGCAATCGCGAAGGGCCTTGCCGCTGAAGGCGTAAAACTGTGCATCGCCGCGCGCCGCCGCGAGCTGCTCGACCAGCTGGCGCAGGAAATCGTTGCCGCCGGCGGCTCCCAGCCCGTAGTCGTGGTCGTCGACATTATGGCGGAAGGCGCGGCGCAGCGGCTTGCACAGGAAGCGCTCGGCGCACTGGGCAAAATCGAAATTCTGGTCAATTCCGCGGGCGGCAGCCAGCCCGCTGTCAGCATCGACGCCCCGGAAGCGGAATGGACACACTCCATGACATTGAATTTCATTCGGGTGCGCCAGCTGACGCACGCGCTGCTTCCCGGCATGATCGAACGCCACTGGGGACGCATCATCAACATTTCAGGCAAATCCGAACCGGACGGCCTGCTCACGGCAACTTCCGCCAAGGCGGCGATACACGCCTGGGCCAAAGGACTGTCCCGCGAAGTCGGAAAATCCGGCATTACGGTCAACTGCATTCCACCCGGCCGCATCATGAGCGAGCAAATCCGCCGCAAATACTCCGAGGAATACCGCGCCGAACAGTCGGCGCGCGATATTCCGGTCGGCCGCTATGGCGAACCGGAAGAGCTCGCCTGCCTGGCGGTATTTCTGGCCTCGCCCCTCGCGTGCTACATCACAGGCACAGTCCTGCCGGTGGATGGCGGGCTGCGGCGCTACGCATTTTGAGCGCGTCCGGGGAGACCACCGCCAGCGCTCGGTTATAATCATTTTTTCGTCCGCCCGTCCCGCACCAGCGATCCTTGATAGGAGCTATTGCGATGCAAACCAAAATTCCTTGTGTATTGATGCGCGGCGGTACTTCGCGCGGCCCGTTCTTTCTGGCGTCCGACCTGCCAGCCGATGTGGCGACACGCGACAAAGTGCTGCTCGCGGTGATGGGTTCACCGCACGAAATCCAGGTGGATGGCATCGGCGGCGCACACTCGGTGACAAGCAAGGTGGCGATCATAAGCCGGTCGAAGAATCCCGAGGCGGACGTGGATTACCTGTTCGCCCAGGTGCAGATCAACAAGAGCATCGTTGATACCAAGCCCAACTGCGGCAACATGCTGGTGGCCGTGGGGCCGTTCGCGATCGAGGCCGGACTGGTACCGGCAAAAAATGGCGAAACGACGGTACGCATCTTCAACGTCAATACCCAGTCGCAGGTCGAATCCATTGTGCAGACCCCTGGCGGAATAGTCACCTATGCCGGTGAAGCCGCGATTGACGGCGTGCCCGGCACCGCCGCGCCGGTCAAAATCAACTTCAAGAGTGCAATCGGCGCGGTGACCGGCAAGCTGCTTCCCACCGGCCGGCCGCTCGATGTGATCGACGGCGTGGAAACCAGTTGCATCGATGTCGCGATGCCTGTCGTGCTGATGCGCGCCGAGGCATTCGGCAAGACCGGCTACGAAACGGCCGCCGAACTCGACGCGGACAAGGGACTGTTCGAACGCATGGAGGCGATCCGCCGAAAAGCAGGCGTGCTAATGGGCATGGGCGATGTCGCGAAGCTGGTGGTACCGAAGATCGGCCTGCTGGCGAAACCACGCAAGGGTGGCACCATCACCTCGCGTTTCTTCGTGCCCGACGCCTGCCACAAAGCACACCCCGTGACTGGCACGGTGTGCATCGCCTCGGCCTGCGCGATACCCGGCACGGTCGCGTCACAAATTGCCCCGCTTCCGGCGGCGCCGCAAGGCATGGTCAGGATCGAACACCCTTCCGGGATGATCGTCATTGATTTCGATGCCGACTTTACCGGCGCCAAGCCCGTCATGCGCCGGGCTGCGCTGATTCGCACTGCGCGCCGCATATTCGACGGCCACGTGCATGTGCCGGAGCACGTCTGGGCTGGCGCGGACAAGCGTTCCGCCCAGGCTGCCGCGCCGGTGCGAACGCCCGCCACGGCCGCATAGGTTCCCATCATACTCACGGCAGCAACGCCCGCGGTTTCTGCTGAGCGCGGCCGCGTGAATGTTGCCGTGATAGGCGGCGGTTATGCCGGCATGGCGGCGGCGGTAGCGCTCGCTGAACGCTGCATTCCAGTCACGGTCTTCGAAGCCGCGAAACAACTGGGCGGACGCGCGCGGCGCGTTGAATTCCACGATACCGCCCTCGATAACGGTTTGCATATCCTGATTGGCGCCTATCGCGAAACGCTGCGCCTGATCAGGCTGGTGAATCCGGCGCATGAATCGGCGCTGCTGCGGCTGCCGCTTGAGTGGAACATCCACCGCGAATTTCACCTCGAGGCGGCGCGGCTGCCTGCCCCACTTCATCTGCTGGTCGGTTTGCTGTCAGCGCGTGGGATAACTCTTAGCGAGCGGTTTGCCGCCGCGCGCTTCGTGGTCGCGCTCAGGTGCATGCATTTCGCGCTCGAACGCGATATCAGCGTCGAGCTGCTGCTAAAACAACACGGGCAGAGCGAAACATTATGCCGCGTGCTGTGGCGACCGCTGTGTGTCGCCGCACTCAATACGCCCCCCGCGATTGCGTCCGCACAGGTATTTCTCAACGTGTTGCGCGACAGCCTGAATTCCGCACGTGGCGACAGTGATTTCATCCTTGCACGGGTCGATCTGTCCGCGCTGTTTCCCGAACCGGCAGCAGCGTTCGTCGAACACCATGGCGGCAAGGTGCTGCTGGGGCAGCGGGTGACGGCGATCGATGCGAGCGACACCGGATTTGCAGTCGAGGCCGGCGGGTGCAGAACCGACTTCAGCCACGTAATCTGTGCGCTGCCGCCGCACCAGGTCAACGCATTCCTGATCGGCATTACCGCACTGTCCGAAATCTCCGCGACAATCGACCGGCTGCATTACCAGCCGATCCATTCGGTATGGCTGCAATACCCCGCATCAGTCATGCTGCCAGCTGCCATGCTGGGATTTGGCGAAGGACCGATACACTGGGCCTTCGACCGCGAACGATTGTGCGGGCAACGCGGATTGATCGGCGCCGTAATCTCCGCTTCCGGCGCACACCAGGAATTGACGCAGGACGAGCTCGGTTCAATGGTGCACCGGAAATTGAAGGAGCAGCTCGGCGAATTGCCCGACCCGCTGTGGATACGCGTCATCGCCGAAAAACGCGCGACGTTCTCCTGCACGCCCGGCCTGCCGCGGCCACCGCAGGTCACGCCTCTCACCAACTTTTATCTGGCCGGCGATTACACCGCGAGCGATTATCCGGCCACCCTCGAGTCCGCCGTGCGCAGCGGCATTGCTTGCGCGCGCGACATACTGCCGCAGGCGGCTAACCGACGGGCATGATGGACAGGATGCGAGTCGGCCCGCGGTCCAGGCGCGATAAAACGGCGCTTGCAACGGTATAATGTTGCGGACTTCTTCCTGAATTCAACGACCCCGGGAAACTCACAGTGGCCGAACGCGAATCGATGCAATATGACGTAGTCGTGGTGGGCGCGGGTCCCGCCGGCCTGGCAGCGGCGATACGCCTGAAACAATTGGCCGCCGAGCGCAAGCAGGAAATCGGCGTGTGCGTGATCGAAAAAGGCTCGGAAGTCGGCGCGCACATCCTGTCCGGCGCGGTAATGGATCCGTGCGCGCTTGCCGAGTTGTTTCCGAACTGGCAGGAATTGAATGCGCCCCTTAACGCCCCGGTCAGCGAAGACCGCTTTCTTCTGCTGACGGAAAAATCGGCGTTCAAGGTGCCGAATTTTATGTTGCCGCAATGTTTTCGCAACCACGGCAATTACGTGATCAGCCTTGGCAATGTCTGCCGCTGGCTCGGCCAGCAGGCGGAAGGCCTGGGCGTTGAAATTTTCCCCGGATTCGCGGCGGCCGAAGTGCTGTACAACGATGGCGGCAGCGTCAAAGGTGTTGCCACCGGCGACATGGGCGTGGGGAAGGACGGCAAGCCGACCGGCGCCTACCAGCCGGGCATGGAATTGCATGCGAAATACACCTTCTTCGCCGAGGGCTGCCGCGGTCACCTCGGCAAGCAGCTGCAGGAGCGCTACCGACTGCGCGATGGCGCCGACCCGCAGGTGTACGGAATCGGCCTCAAGGAGTTGTGGGAAATAAAGCCCGAAAAGCACCAGTCCGGCCTCGTGATCCATACCGCCGGCTGGCCGCTCGACAGCAGCACCTATGGCGGCTCGTTTCTGTATCACATGGAGGACAATCTGGTCGCCATCGGTTACGTGGTCGGTCTCGCCTATACCAATCCATACCTCAGTCCCTACGAGGAATTCCAGCGCTACAAGCTGCACCCGGCGATCAGGCCGTTTCTCGAAGGCGGCAAGCGCGTCGCATACGGTGCCCGCGCGATCTCGGCGGGCGGGTTGCAATCGCTGCCCAAGCTCGTTTTTCCGGGCGGATGCCTGATCGGCGACGATGCGGGATTCCTGAACGCGTCGCGAATCAAAGGCAGCCATTGCGCCATCAAATCCGGCATGCTGGCCGCCGAGTCAGCGTTCGAGGCAATCGGCGCTAATCGTGCGGGCGACGAGCTCGTCAGCTATCCCGAATCATTCCGGGCAAGCTGGCTGTACGACGAGTTAAACCGTGCGCGCAATTTCAAGCCGTGGATGAGCAAGGGGCTGTACACCGGCACCTTGATGGTCGGCATCGACCAGGTTGTGTTCGGCGGACGCGCGCCGTGGACGCTGCATCATCAGCACGCGGATAACGAGACCCTGCAGAACAAAACCGAGGCCAAACCAATCGATTACCCAAAACCCGACGGCGTAATTTCGTTCGACCGGCTGTCGTCGGTATTCATCGCCAGCACGAACCACAGCGAAGACCAACCGTGTCATCTGACGCTGAAAGATGCGTCGGTACCCGTCACTATCAACCTGGAGTTATATGATGCGCCGGAACAGCGTTACTGCCCGGCGGGGGTTTACGAAATCGTACGCAACGACGACGGTTCGAACCCGCGGCTGCAAATCAACTCGCAGAACTGCGTGCATTGCAAGACCTGCGACATCAAGGACCCGACGCAGAATATCGTGTGGGTCACGCCCGAAGGCGGCGGCGGGCCGAATTACCCGAACATGTAGGATTGCGGCGACGCTTTTTGCGCCAGCAGCAAGGACTTAGAAAAACCGCCCGGATTTGATGCCCAGCATCGCGTCGCGCAAGCGGCCATCGACCGGCTTGTTGCCGATCCAGATGGTCAGCATCGCACGGAAAAAATCCTCACCGGGTATCGTCATCTTTTCTTCACCATTGACCGTGACGCGCGTGCCGACTTCGGGAATGTAATCGAGCAGCACTACGCTGCCTTTCTTGATGACCTTGATCGAGCTCATCATGTTATTGAGATCGCGCATCCGCTTTTCAATCAACGCGTGCTCGTGCGGAACCAGATTGGCGTCAAGCGCATTATTCATGGAGGAGATCAGATCGGCAGCGGTGACCTCATTGCTCAGAATATGCATTGATACGCGCTTCGGGCCTGGATCGGCGAGTACCGCCTCGTTGTCCGAGATTTTCTTCGCCAGATAAAGGCTGCCGACATAGACGTCGATGAACGCCAGTTTGCGGCGCACGCCAGCGCCGTTCAGGACGAGCTCGGGTCCGCCGCGGGACAGCACAACCGTATCGTCTATCTTGACCCCTTCGATTTCGACGGCATGAGCCGGCGCCCCAAGCGCGGCCCCGGCGAGCATCAGAGTGGCAAAAAGAAATCTTATAATTTTTGAAGTTTTCATTTCGGGCGGATCACAATGCCTCGAACATTCCGGCGGCCCCCATGCCGGTGCCTATGCACATGGTAATCATGCCATATTT